>ERZ773070.1129-NODE-1129-length-17056-cov-11.275337_pt1 | contig 17056 bp, 24 predicted proteins | sample MGYA00580618_ERZ773070 | MGnify/ENA primary metagenome ERZ773070 (study PRJEB29015, sample SAMEA2738023) | human oral metagenome | biome: human oral; feature: human-associated habitat; material: dental | place: China | collected 2019 ... | reverse complement strand
GCTGCGGATTTAAAGGCGGCTGCGGCCACGGCGGTTGTGCGGCCGGATGATGTGCATATCGAGCTGCCGCAGCCGGGTGGCAATTTCGGTGGCGGCAGCAACCAACCATCCAGCCGCATTGCGCCGAAGGCGGCCGCCGCCCCGCTGTTTGAATCGCTGGATGAGGCGGTGGCGCTGCGCCGCCTGCTATTGGCGTGGTTAGACGAGCTCGCGCCGCAGCTGCCGGATTCGGCATTTTCGGCGGCGCAGGATTTGCGCGCCGCTATCGTGCAGGCTTTGCCGGACACGGAAAACGAACTGCCGCGCCTAGTGGATTACACCCCGCAGCGCCCGCTGCCAGTGGTGGTATTGGCTTATCGCTTGCACGGCGATGCGCGGCGCAGCAGCGAGATTTTGCGGCATAACCCGGTCGCGCATCCGGGCTTTATGCCGGTGCGCCCGCTGCGGGTGTTGTCGGATTAAGGAGCAGTAAATGGCTATCGAGCTATTGGTAAACGGCGTTTTGTACGGCGGTTGGACGAGCGTATCCATCAGCCGTAGCATCGGCACTGCCGCTGGTGCATTTAACATCGAGTGCACCGAAAACGTGGGTGGCGAGGCAATACATTGGCCGATCCGCCCGAACGACGAGTGCGAAGTGCGGGTGGCCGGGCAGGTGGTGATTAAGGGCTATATCGACAAAACCACGCTCGATGTATCGGACAGCAGCCACAGCATTGCCGTGGACGGACGGGATAAAACCGGCGATTTGGTGGATTGCGCCGCTGCCGTGAAGCAATGGCGTAATGTGTCGATTTTGGACTTGGCTAAAGAGCTGTGTGCGCCGTTTAGTATCGAGGTGGTGTTGGAGACCGAGCCGGGCAAGCCGCTGGCGGTGTTTAAAACCGAGCCGGGCGAAACGGTATTTAAAGCCTTGGAACGGGCGGCGAAAATCGCCGGTATTTTGCTGGTACAGGCACGGGGCGCATTGGTTTTGACCCATGCCGGAGCACAACAGGCGGCTACGCCGCTGGTTTTAGGCGGCAACATCAAATCCGGCACGGCCGATTACGATTATTCGGAGCGGTTTTCAGAATACACCATCACCGGCCAGCGGGCGGGCAAAGACAACGACCACGGCAAGGCGGCGGCTCATGTGCGCTCTGCAGTTAAGGATGAGGCCATCAAGCGCCACCGGCCGTTTGCCAAATCCGCCGACGGGCAGGCTACGCCCGAGATGGCACGGCGGCAGGCGGAATGGGAAAAGCAGGTGCGCGAAGCGAAAAGCACCCAGCTATCCTGCACGGTGGCGGGCTGGACGCAGCACAATGGCCAGCTGTGGGACATCAACCAGCGGGCACAAGTGGAAGCGGCTACGCTGGCAGTACAGGGCGAATTGCTGATTTCGGCGGTCGAGTACGGCTACGATGATTCGGGCGAGATAACCAAAATCGAGCTAATCCGCCCGGAAGCGCTGCTGCCATCGCCCGAAGCAGCGGAAAAAGCCAACCGCAACACCGCCGCCAAACCCGCACGTGGTAAAGGCCGCAGTGGCGATAAAGGCCGCAGTGGCGGCAAACGCGGGCGGCAGGGTAAGGGGCAAAACGCGGTATCCGGCGATGTGCTAGTGATCAAACCCGATGCGCAAGGCAATTACAAACCCGGAAACTTTGAAAGAGGAAAATCATAATGCAGGCGCTGAAAAACATGATCGGCCGCGCGATTTTAAATTTAATTAACGATGCCGCCGCCACGCAAACCGTTACCCTGGAGGCGCAGGCGGGCGATGTGCATGACGAGGTGGAGCTGTTCCAGCCATTCGGTTTTTCGGCACATCCGCCGGTGGGCAGCGAGGCGGTGGTGGTATTTGTGGCGGGAAACCACGACCACCCGATTGCCTTGTGCGCCGAGCACAAGGGCACGCGCCGCAACAATCTGGCCGAGGGTGAGGCGGCGGTTTACAACCTATATGGGCATCACATCACGCTGTACAAAGACAAATGCGTGATAGAGACCCCTGTGTTTGAGGTTAATGCCAAAACATCAGCCACCATCAAAGCGCCGAAAATTACGCTGGACGGCGAAGTAAACGGCACCAAATCGGCGGTGTTTGCCAAAGACGTGAAAGACCAAGGCGGCAAATTTAGCATGGGCTTGATGCGCGCGCTGTTTAACCGCCACACCCACCACGAAAACGACGGCGGCGGCAATACCGACCAGCCGAACGAACAAATGGAGTAAGCACTATGCTGGGACTGATGCCTCAAGCAGACGGCGGCTGCCGCCTGTTGTTTGCCGGGGTGGATTGGCTTAAATCGGCAGTATGGATGAGTCTGGGCACCGACCGGCGTGCCGAAAACGACGATGTACTGCCCGGCGGAGACGGCGACAAGCGCGGCTGGTGGGGCGATAGCTTCCGCCCGCGCCGTATCGGCTCGCGGCTGTGGCTGCTGGAACGGCAGAAAATTACTGCCGACACCTTGCTGCGGGCGGAGGAATATGCCGCCGAGGCGCTCGCCTGGCTCACCGAAAAGAAAATCGCGGCAGCAGTGAGGGTGCGGGCGGAACGGCACACGCTCACTTGCGCGATGTTGTATATCGAAATCGAAAAAGACGGCGGAGAAATCCGCCGTTTTGATTATTTGTGGAGCGTAAATCATGGCGTTTGAACGACCAAGCCTACCGGAATTGTGCCGGCGGGTGGAATTGGACATCAGCAGCCGCCTCTCGCCCTACCCGCACCCGCAGGAAGGTGATGTGGCATCGGTATTCGGCGCAGCTTTGGGTGCGGCATCGCACCTCTTACACGGGCATTTGGATTGGATTGCTCAACAAATGCTGCCAATCACGGCCGCAGGCGATGAACTCGATCGCCACGCGCGCACCTGGCTTACCGTGCCACGCAAACCTGCGGCGTTTGCCAGCGGACAGGCCACTGTGTCGGGCAGCCTGCCTTTGGTGGGTGATGAGCTGCGGCGTGAAGACGGTGTGCGCTATTCGGTGCGCGCAGCAGCAGGCAATACAGTGCAGCTGGATGCGTTGGAGCCGGGCCCGGCCGGCAACGCCGGCGCGGGGGCGGTGTTGCGCTACAGCGGCGGCACAGCCACGGTGGATAGTGTCGGGCTCGCCGGCGGGGCAGCGGCAGAAAGCGACGAAGAGCTGCGCGAACGTTTACTGCAGCGCATCCGCAACCCGCCGATGGGCGGCAGTGTGTCCGACTATATCCGCTGGTCGCTCGAGGTGCCGGGTATTGCTCGCGCTTGGGTTAAACCAAACAGCGGCGAGATTAACCACGTCGTGGTGTATGTGGCAGGCGGCGACAACATCGTGCCCAATAGCACGCTGCTGGATGCGGTACGGCAGCATTTAGAGCTGCTGCGTCCGGTAACGGCGCGGGTGTCGGTCGTCGCGCCGCGCCTGAAAACCGTGGCGCACCGCATCAAAGTGTATCCCGATACCGCCGCTGTGCGGCAGGCGGTGGAAAACTCACTGCGTCTGTTTTACCGGCGCGAAGCTTCGCTGGGCTCGGTTATCCGTATCTCGCGCATCAGCGAGGCGGTTAGTTTGGCGGCGGGCGAAACACACCATATGTTGCTTGCGCCCACAGCGGATGTGGTGTGTGAGCAAGACGAAATCGCGGTGCTGGGAGGTATCTCGTGGACTTAAGCATCAGGCAGGCTGCCTACCGCAGCCAACTTACCGCGCTGTTGCCCACCGGTCGCGCCTGGGCAATCGAATCCGACCCGGCGCTGGCCGATTTTATCGCTGCGCTGGCATTAGAGCTGGCCCGTATTGAGCAACGCGCCACCGAACTGCTGGCGGAAGCCACTCCATACGGCGCATATGAAACATTGCCGGAATGGGAAGCTACCGCCGGCCTGCCGGATGAGTGCAGCGCATCGGCTGCCGGCGATATTCAGGCGCGGCGCATGGCGCTGGTAGCGCGGCTGGCAGGCGGCGGGGCGCAAAGCAAGGCGTTTTATCTGCACCTGTTGCGCGTATCCGGGCAACCACAGGCGGAAATCACCGAGTTTTCCCCGGCCACCTGCAATGATGACTGCAATGCCGCGCTGTACTCCGACAATGACAGCTATTGTTGGGCGGTATCGTTGCGCGGCAGCGGAGACCACCGACCGGCCACCTGCAACGATGATTGCAACAGCCCGCTGCAGCTGTATCAAAGCAGCGCTATTGAGTGCGTGCTCAACAGGCTTAAACCGGCGCACACTTATCTGATTTTTAAATATGTTTAGGAGCGATTGATTATGCAGCGGATTTCCACTTCTTCCGCCGTTGCCGACCTGTTCGGCAACGGCAAAGCAGGTTTTAGAAACGGCGATTTGCCGCGCGGCGTGCTGCCTACGGCGTTTAACGCCGAATGGTGCAACCATGTGCAGGAGGAGATTTGTAATGTGATCGAGGGCGCAGGCGTGGCACTAAATCCCGATAAGCGCGACCAGCTGCTTGCTGCCCTGAAAAAGCTGATTGACGAGCAGGCCGGCGGCAAAGGCCTGCCAGTTGGTGCAGTAATCGGCTTTCCCCGCGCCGTTACCAACCCCGAAGGCTACCTGAAAGCCGACGGCAGCACCTTTGCCCAAGCTACCTATCCCGACCTGCACCGCGTATTGGGTGGCAACAAACTGCCCAACCTCACGCGCTCCGACATCGGCATGACCGCCTATTTCCCGGTTGCGGACATCCCGGACGGCTGGATTAAGTACGACGAGATTGCCACTAGGGTAACGCAGGCTGCCTATCCAGAGCTGTATCGCAAGCTGGTGGCGCAGTACGGCAGCATTGCCGCGGTGCCGAAAGCCGAAGACCGCTTTATCCGCAACGCTTCAGGCAGCCTCACGGTGGGCACGCAGCAGGGTGATGCCATTCGCAACATCAAGGGCAAAACATCGTTCTGCGGCGACGACAACGGCACGCTCGGTATCGGCCCGAAAGACCCGGCAGGCGTGTTCGGCGGCGAAGGCTCGCCGAGCGCCTACACCGCCGATCGTGACGGCGGCCGCCAAGGTTATAACTATCTGACATTTGATGCCTCGCGCAGCGTGCCGGTGGCGGACGAAGTGCGCCCCAAAGCCATTGCGATGGTATTGTGTATAAAGGCTCAAAATAGCCTGGACGACGTAGTGCTGTGGATTAAGGCCTACGGCAAGGTTACCAATGCCGGAGTGCTGGATGCGTCTACATTGGCCGCCGGGCTGCAAAACAAATCCGACAAGGGACACACCCACCGCGCCGCCGAGATTACCGATTTAAGTGACACCATCGAAGCGGTAGTGGGCAGACTGTTTGCCTCCAAAAAATCTGCTTCAGGCTACCTGAAAATTCCCGGTGGGCTGATTATCCAGTGGGGAAACGTAGAAGTAGATAACGACGTGTTTGCCACCGTTATTTTTCCGGTAAGTTTTCCGACAGCCTGTTTAAATGTGCAGGTAAGCGCGGTTTGGGGCAACGTGGCCGGTGGAGCAAACGTGCTGTCCGCCCATGTCGGCAAAATCAGTCAGACTGGCTGCTCGGTAACTGTGTCTGAAAACGGCATATTCGGGCGGCGAATCGTGAATTGGCTGGCAATTGGTCATTAAAACGGGAGTTAAATCATGACTATTTACTACTCAAAATCCAATCAGGCGTTTTTCGACGACCAAATCCACAGCAGGCTACCTGAAGATGCGGTAGAGATTAGCCCCGAGCAGCACGCCGCGCTGTTGGTCGGTCAGTCAAACGGGCAAGTCATCATGCCAAACAAAGCCGGCCAGCCGGTGCTGGCTGACCCTGCGCCCAGCCATCTGCACCAATGGAACGGCAAAGAATGGACGTTAGATAAAGCCGCTACCTCACAGTTGCTGGCCGAATCAATCGACAAAGGCACGGAGGCCATCAATGATGCGGTAGAGCAAGCCTACCACTACGTTACCCGCTTTGAAGCCGAATATAAGTTGCGCGAACAACAGGCGCGTGACTACAAGGCAGGCGGCTGTAAAGGCGATGTGCCGGAACAAGTGGCGGCGTTTGGCCAGCCGGCAGGGAAAACTGCCTGCGAAGCGACCGACATCATCATCGCCCAAGCCGACAACTTGCGCATGGTGCTGGGCAAACTTGGGGTACTGCGGATGCGGAAGCTTGAGCTGAAAGACCTAAAAACCGCTGCTGAGGTGGATAAAAGGACGGCAGAGATTTTGGCTGAAATCCAACCGATTGCCGACAAATTACAGGTGGTGGGCAAATGAATAATCATCAAATCTATCTGGCCTTGTACAAAGGCCGCCGCGACGGTACAGGCTGGCGCGTGTGGGCGGCACGGTTTACCGATGGGCTGACCCGTGTTTTGACACGCGGGCGGTACAGCCACTGCGAGATTGCGGTGCGCGAACATACTCAGGCATCGGTTTATACCTGCTACTCCGCCTCCATCCGGGACGGCGGCGTACGCTGTAAAGTGATGCCGCTGCCGTCTGCCAACTGGGATTTAATCCCGCTGCCGGATAGCGTGGACGGGCGGCTGAAAACCCTGTGGTCACGAACCCAAGGCCAAGGTTACGACCTGCTCGGCGCGTTCGGTGTGATATTCGGGCTACCTGAAAACCGCCGCCGTTGGTTTTGCAGCGAGTGGGTGGGCGCGGCTTTGGGGCTACCCGAAAGCTGGCGTTTTAGTCCCAATGATTTAGCCGCTATTTTTAAAGGAGACTGTCATGTTTGAGCGAGCAAAAGCTTGGTATAACCGTTTGACTTCCTGCCGCTTTTGCAGATACGCGAAAGCGGCTTTGTCTTGGTTGTGGAATCTGCGCTTTTTGCCGGATTCAGCGCGGCGCTGGGTATTCGGCACGGGCACGCGGGCGCTGCAAATCGTCAATATCGGCTTTTTGCTGGTTTGGGCTTGGGTGTTCGGCGTAAACGGTTTTGGCTCGCTGCCGCTGTGGACGGGGCTCACCAAATTGCCGCGCTGGTTTGTGGTGCTCCTGTTGTTGCTGTTGGCGCTGCTATCGGCGTGGTCGATGTGGAGCAGCAGCCCGCGCAGCCATGCGGTAGGGGTGGGTGCGCTGCGGATTACGCCGCTGATTTGGCTGCTGCTGGCAACCAGTTTTTGGGTGTGGCATACGCTGGCGGCGCAGGTGGTGGGCTATGTATTCGGCATTTGGAGCCTGGCGGTTTGGCTGGTGGGCGAGCATTTGCAGGATATGTTGCGTGATGAGAGACAGGCCGCGCAGACGGCCGGAAAGAAGGCATCGTGAATGATTTGCTTGCGGGATTTTTTGCCAGCAAAACGCTGCTGGCGGTGGTGGGCGCGTTTGTCGGCTCGCTGCGGGTGTCGATGCGTGCCAAAGATAAAAGTACCTCGGCTAAGTGTGGCGACCTGATTGCGGCGCTGTTTTTGTCGCTGGCGGTGGTGGACGACCTCACGCCCAAGGATATGCCGCGCTTGGCATTGATGGTGGGGATACTGGCCGGGACGATGTGCGATGTGCTGCTGGATTCGGCGCGCGCTCTCTCGCCCGATACGGCGGGCGGCATTTTGGATTTTGTGCTGGGCAAGCTGGGCTACCACCGCCAGCCTGCCGCCGAGAAGCCGCCGGTGGTGGTTGCGGATGATGACGAGCCGCCACCGCCGCCGGAATAGTTTGACGACCGCCGCCTCTGCCCGCTGTATCCGGGTACGCGGCGGTTATTACTTCAGGCTACCTGAAAAAAGATAGCCCCTAACCGTGTTGCTCCGACCGCGTAGGCCGGCATGGTTAGGGGAGTTATTGGGGTGCATTATAGCCATCTTCAGGCTATCTGAAAACCAGTTATTAAGTAATCCTTAATAACTGAAATAAGTCTAGCTTGAAAAATCAATAACTTACGTTTCTGCCCGCTATTACGCGGGCTTTTTGTTTGGAGGTTAAAAATGACGAAACAAACCGAATTGCCGTGGATTGCCAAGGCGAAAAGCCACTTGGGCTTGCGTGAGATACCGGGCCAGCAACACAACCCGGAAATCCTAAGCTGGCTGAAAAAGTTCGGCGGCTACAACGGCGAAGAGAAAGCCTGGTGGGCAAACGATGAGGTGGCGTGGTGCGGGCTGTTTGTTGGTATGTGCCTGGCCGAATCCGACCGCTTCGTGGTGCCTGCGTGGTATCGCGCCGGCGCGTGGGCAGACGAACGCTACCTTGCCCGCTTGAGCAAGCCTGCCTATGGCTGTGTGGCAGTTAAGAAACGCACCGGCGGCAATCATGTGTTTTTTATCGTGGGCAAAGACAAGCAAGGCCGCCTGATGGGTTTGGGCGGCAACCAAGGCAACCGTGTGAGCATCATCCCGTTTAACGCGGCGGAATTAAGCTTTTGGTGGCCGAGCTACTGGCGCGATAAGCAGTGCGTTAAATCCGAGCCTACCGCCGTCCGCTACGAGCTGCCGCTGGTGGATGCCACCGGCAAACAGGGCGAGAGCGAGGCATAGTATACAGCCGATTAGGTGCGCCGCATGATTGCCGAGCAGGAGGCGGCGCTGGCCGATGCCGAGGCCATCGGTGATGCCTATGCCGCCCGCCATGCGGAGCACGAATTGCGCAACTATCGGCAGTTTTTGGGGCGGCTCGAGCTGCAGAAAGAGTAAAAAAATGTGGATTGTGAAATATTGGAAACCGCTTGCCATTGCCGCCCTGCTGGCGGCGGTGGTGGGCGGTGAATATTGGTACGGTGAGCAGCGCTACAGCGCGGGCCACCGTGCTGCCGAGACCAAGCTGAAGCAACAGCAAACCGAAGCACTGGCGAAGCAAACCGGTGCAGTATTGGAAAAAGAAAGGCAGGCGCAGGCGGCATTGACTGCCGCGCAGGCCGAAGTGGAAAAGGAAAGAGAAAATGCAAAAATTGCTGTGGATAATCTGCGCGGCGAGCTTGAGCGCGTATTGTAGCACTGCGAAATGAGAAAGGGAGCTACAACAATATGGGTGCGCGTGTCGGATTGCAATGTATTGTAGCACTGCGAAATGAGAAAGGGAGCTACAACTATTTTCCTCTAATAGCCCACAACGCTCAGATTGTAGCACTGCGAAATGAGAAAGGGAGCTACAACAGGTAAGGCATACGATTCAACGACGGTATAATTGTAGCACTGCGAAATGAGAAAGGGAGCTACAACCCATCAGGGGCGCATATTTTTAATTCTTGTATTGTAGCACTGCGAAATGAGAAAGGGAGCTACAACTTTATCGATAACCCATACGTCAGGGCGGATATTGTAGCACTGCGAAATGAGAAAGGGAGCTACAACCCACTGACCATTCACTCACATAGAAATAAAATTGTAGCACTGCGAAATGAGAAAGGGAGCTACAACTGCAGCTCGTGGCGGCGTGGTTGGGCCTGCATTGTAGCACTGCGAAATGAGAAAGGGAGCTACAACCGTTTGGTAGTTGGATTCCTGCGCGGTTAAATTGTAGCACTGCGAAATGAGAAAGGGAGCTACAACCTAAGGTGCAAGGCTTGAAACGTTCTAAAGATTGTAGCACTGCGAAATGAGAAAGGGAGCTACAACCACCTTAAACGCAATTAATTCTATGCCGTCATTGTAGCACTGCGAAATGAGAAAGGGAGCTACAACTGAAAAGGTCGTTAAGTAGTTTTTTGGGCTATTGTAGCACTGCGAAATGAGAAAGGGAGCTACAACCAATCCGGCACGCGCCCCATCGCCCACGCGATTGTAGCACTGCGAAATGAGAAAGGGAGCTACAACCATTGCAATGTACCATTTTGCAGCTTTGATATTGTAGCACTGCGAAATGAGAAAGGGAGCTACAACCAGCAATCGGTGCTGCCGTTCTGTCGGTTAATTGTAGCACTGCGAAATGAGAAAGGGAGCTACAACGCCCGATGGAATGCACCGGCAACTGCGCCAATTGTAGCACTGCGAAATGAGAAAGGGAGCTACAACTCGAAAACCAACAAATAAACTTGAGCTTCCATTGTAGCACTGCGAAATGAGAAAGGGAGCTACAACAGGACAAAAACGGCAACGACAACATTATCTATTGTAGCACTGCGAAATGAGAAAGGGAGCTACAACAAGTTATCAAGATTCGACAAACTCTCAAAGATTGTAGCACTGCGAAATGAGAAAGGGAGCTACAACCGGCGCGGTCATCAATGTAACCGTGAATATATTGTAGCACTGCGAAATGAGAAAGGGAGCTACAACCGGAAGATGGGGACTTTTATGATTGAAAATATTGTAGCACTGCGAAATGAGAAAGGGAGCTACAACGTGACTGGTACGCTGCGACATTGCCCGATAATTGTAGCACTGCGAAATGAGAAAGGGAGCTACAACTGGTCATCGGTAGGCGAGGAAATTGGGCGTAATTGTAGCACTGCGAAATGAGAAAGGGAGCTACAACCTGGCGGGTTGAGTGTCGTGAACATGATATATTGTAGCACTGCGAAATGAGAAAGGGAGCTACAACGAATTACTACACGTCAAACGCGCAACATTCATTGTAGCACTGCGAAATGAGAAAGGGAGCTACAACCGCCGGCTCAACTGCCCCACCGCATGGTGCATTGTAGCACTGCGAAATGAGAAAGGGAGCTACAACGTAGATGATTGACTTTTGGTTTTTATACGGATTGTAGCACTGCGAAATGAGAAAGGGAGCTACAACTTGAAGGTGTTTTGTATGGTCAGGCATACAATTGTAGCACTGCGAAATGAGAAAGGGAGCTACAACTAATTGCACTAAGTGCGTTATTTGCTATATATTGTAGCACTGCGAAATGAGAAAGGGAGCTACAACCGTTGAAGCAACAGTCTCCCGTAAAACCGTATTGTAGCACTGCGAAATGAGAAAGGGAGCTACAACCCAACAGTTTCAGCCATTTAGTATGCGGCAATTGTAGCACTGCGAAATGAGAAAGGGAGCTACAACGCTAGAAACTGTCTTGTAAATCGAGATAGTATTGTAGCACTGCGAAATGAGAAAGGGAGCTACAACTCTTGGTAGGGTGCCACAATACACATTAAAATTGTAGCACTGCGAAATGAGAAAGGGAGCTACAACGGATACCCTGAATATAACGAAAGAGTATCAATTGTAGCACTGCGAAATGAGAAAGGGAGCTACAACCGTAATGCCAGCCTTTGTTTATGTGTCTATATTGTAGCACTGCGAAATGAGAAAGGGAGCTACAACGTCATTGCCTTTCGGGTATATGTACCCCCAATTGTAGCACTGCGAAATGAGAAAGGGAGCTACAACAAACATTCTACATTGACGAAGCCCGAAAAGATTGTAGCACTGCGAAATGAGAAAGGGAGCTACAACGCATAGGTAGTAAGCAATAAACCGCCTAAAATTGTAGCACTGCGAAATGAGAAAGGGTCTATCCAAATAAAAAAGCACCACCTAAACAGGTAGTGCTTTCATATTAATTTGCTTATTCAGCAGAATCAGCTGCTTTATCAACCAATTCAACCAATGCCAAAGGAGCATTGTCGCCTTTACGGAAACCGTATTTCAGTACACGAACATAGCCGCCGTTACGAGCAGCAAAGCGTGGACCCAATTCGTCAAACAATTTAACTACAACATCACGATCGCGAGTGCGGTCAAAAGCCAAACGACGGTTTGCCAAAGAAGGTTTTTTACCCAAGGTAATCAAGGGCTCAACTACGCGGCGCAATTCTTTTGCTTTAGGCAAAGTTGTCACGATGGTTTCGTGAGTCAACAAGGAATTCGCCATATTGCGCAGCATCGCAGCACGGTGGCTGCTAGTACGGTTTAATTTGCGGTTGCCATTACGATGACGCATGTCATTATCCTTTAATCTTCAAACTTACGGCTTTTCTAAGCCTACAGGCGGCCAAGCTTCTAATTTGGAACCTAATGTCAGACCTTTAGAGGCCAACACTTCTTTGATCTCATTCAAAGATTTACGACCCAAATTAGGGGTCTTGAGAAGCTCGGTTTCAGTACGTTGAATCAAATCGCCAATATAGTAAATATCTTCAGCTTTCAGACAATTAGCTGAACGTACGGTTAATTCCAAATCATCTACAGGACGCAGCAAGATAGGATCGATAGGAGGCACTTTTTCTTCAACCTCTTCAACCGGAGTACCTTGCAGATCTGCAAAAATAGACATTTGGTCAATTAAGATACGTGCGGCACTACGTACAGCTTCTTCTGGATCAATAGAACCATTGGTTTCAATATCCAAAACCAATTTATCCAAATCCGTGCGTTGCTCTACGCGTGCAGGTTCAACTTCAAAGCTAACACGACTGATGGGCGAAAAGCTCGCATCCAACTGAATCGCACCAATCTGTTTGTTCTCATCACGCAATACGCGACGGCCTGAAACAGATTGATAACCACGACCTTGCTCTACTTTAATTTCCATGTCGATTTGGCCATTGTCAGCCAAGTGGCAAATAACATGTTCAGGATTGATGATTTCCACATCGTGTGGCAAATCAATATCACCGGCTACAACAGCACCAGCACCTGTTTTTTTCAAAGTCAACTGAACTTGGTTACGACCGTGAAGCTTGAATACGATACCTTTAATGTTCAAGAGAACGTCAACAACATCCTCTTGAACACCATCAATAGTAGAGTATTCGTGCAATACGCCGGAAATAACTACTTCAGTTGGGGCAAAGCCATTCATGGATGACAGTAAGATACGACGCAAAGCATTACCTAAAGTATGACCAAAACCACGTTCAAATGGCTGCATAGACACCTTGGCCCGTGTGGAAGACAAAGTATCTACATCGATTTGACGAGGTTTCAAAAATTCGGTTGTGCTATTTTGCATTTAACTGTCCCTCATTGAGCTAGCATTATTTAGAGTAGAACTCTACCACCAGCTGTTCATTAATATCGCCAGACAATTCTGAGCGATCCGGCATATTTTTGAATACACCTTCCAATTTGTCGGCATCAACAGATACCCAGCTTGGCAAGCCAATTTGAGTAGCCAGGCTCAATGCTTCTTGGATACGTACTTGTTTCTTAGCTTTTTCACGAACAGCTACAACATCACCTGCTTTAACTTGGAAAGAAGGGATATTAACAACTTGACCGTTTACGACGATAGCTTTGTGAGAAACCAATTGACGTGCTTCGGCGCGAGTAGAGCCAAAACCCATACGGTAAACGACATTGTCCAAACGAGACTCCAGCAATTGCAACAGCAATTCACCGGTAGAGCCTTTACGACGAGCTGCTTCCGCGAAGTAACGACGGAATTGACGCTCTAATACGCCATAAATACGACGAATTTTTTGTTTTTCACGTAATTGCAAACCGTAGTCTGACAAACGTGGTTTTTTCGCACCGTGTTGACCAGGTGCAGAATCCATTTTACATTTGGAATCTAAAGAGCGACGTGCACTCTTCAAAAACAGATCCGTACCTTCGCGACGTGCTAATTTACATTTAGGGCCAATATAACGTGCCATGTTTTAAATCACTCCAATATTAAATACGACGTTTTTTAGGCGGACGGCAACCGTTATGAGGCAACGGGGTAACGTCAGTAATGCTGGTAATCTTGAAACCAAGAGCGTTTAAAGCACGTACAGAAGATTCGCGACCAGGGCCAGGGCCTTTAATGCGGACTTCTAAATTTTTAACGCCATACTCTTGGGCAACTTTACCAGCTGCTTCTGCTGCAACTTGTGCTGCAAATGGTGTACTTTTACGAGAACCTTTAAAACCAGCGCCGCCAGAGGTAGCCCAAGACAATGCATTGCCTTGACGGTCAGTGATTGTAATGATGGTATTGTTGAAAGATGCATGAACGTGCACAATACCTTCGCTTACGGTTTTACGTACTTTTTTACGTACACGCGAAGCTGTGTTTGCTTTAGCCATTAATCAAATTCCTTAAAATTTATTTCTTACCGGCAATCGCTTTGCGCGGACCTTTACGGGTACGAGCATTTGTGCGAGTGCGTTGACCACGACAAGGCAAGCCACGACGATGACGGAAGCCGCGATAGCAACCCATATCCATCAGTCGTTTAATGCTCATCGTTACTTCACGACGCAAATCGCCTTCAACTTCATATTTAGCAACTTGCTCACGCAAAGCGTCTAATTGAGCCTCGTCCAAATCTTTTGCTTTAGTAGTAGGAGCAATATTTGCTGCCTCACAAATCAATTTAGCACGAGTCGCACCAATACCATAAATAGCCTGAAGGCCAATTACGATATGGGCATTATTAGGGATATTTACCCCTGCAATACGAGCCATATTTTTTCCTTTTTAGGGCAAAGTATGTCACTATACCACAAAATCAATAGTTAAGAAAACTAGCTTCTTAACCTTGACGTTGTTTGTGACGTGGGTCAGTACAAATTACGCGAACTACACGATTACGACGAATAATCTTGCAATTGCGACAAATTTTCTTTACAGAAGGTTGTACACGCATTTTATTTCCTTTTATCGTTTATCTTGCTCGGAAAACAATCCGAGCACGGGTTAAATCATAAGGAGTTAATTCAACTGTTACCTTATCACCTGGAGAAATACGAATATAGTGCATCCGCATTTTGCCAGATATATGACCAAGTACTACATGATCATTTTCCAGTTTTACTTTAAATGTTGCATTGGGCAAAGTCTCAAGGATTTCGCCCTGCATCTGTATGGTATCTTCTTTAGCCATAAGCCTACTTACGTGACAAAGATTTCATATCTGGACGACTTATCAAGTCTTCATACTGACTACTCATTCTATATGAATTGATTTGTGTCCTAAAATCCATTGTAACGACAACCAAAATAAGCAGAGATGTTCCACCTAAATAGAAAGGAACTTTCAATGCCGTCGTTAAAAATTCAGGTATCAGACAGATTGTAGTGATATACAAAGCACCAAATAATGTCAGTCTCAGTACAACTTTTTCCAAATATCTAGAGGTTTGCTCACCTGGGCGAATACCCGGTACAAATGCACCACTCTTCTTCAAATTTTCAGCCATCTCTTTAGGGCTAAATACTAAAGCAGTATAGAAATAGCAGAAGAAGATGATAGTTGTGGCAAATAATACAATATACAAAGGCTGTCCGTGTTGCAGCATTGCAGCAACCTTATGAAGAACAGAATTCGTACTATTTGAACCAAACCAACCTAAAAGTGTAGATGGAAATAAAATGATACTGGAAGCGAAAATAGGAGGAATAACACCTGCCATATTTAGCTTGAACGGCATATGAATGCTTTGTCCCGGCATCATTCCAGAGCCAAACTGTCTTTTAGCATAATGCACAGGAACTTTACGCTGAGCACTCTCAAAATAAACTACAGCATAGATCAACAGCAAAATACCAATCACAATTGATACCGCCATCAACATACTCATAGAGCCTTGTTCAGTCAAAGTTAGCATCCGAACAATACCGGATGGAATACCCGATACAATGCCTGCTGTAATAATTAAAGAAATACCATTACCAATACCACGCTCGGTAATTTGCTCCCCTAACCACATCAGAAACATAGTACCTGTAACCAAACAGACTACTGTAGAAATATGAAACTCAAGCGAACTCGTTACAACAACACCTTGCTGATAAACAAATGTTGCAACACCAAAGCTTTGCAATACAGCCAATAATACCGTCCCATACCTAGTATATTTCGTAATTATTTTCCTACCAGCCTCACCTTCCTTCTTTAAAGCTTTTAAAGAAGGAACAATTTCAGAAGCAAGCTGAACAATAATCGATGCCGAAATATAAGGCATGATACCAATTGCAAATATACTAAAGCGCTCCAACGAACCACCCGAGAACATATTTAACATTCCGAATATGCCGTTTGCAGCGCCTTCGTATAACTTAGCTAATGCAACAGCATCTACGCCCGGTACCGGTATATGAGCACCAATACGGAAAACGACTAAAGCACCTAAAAGGAACACCAGACGTTTTTTCAGATCACCAAATTTGGATAATCCTGATAAAGATTGTTGATTAGCCACTGTAGTACAAGCCTTATTCTTCTACTTTACCACCGGCAGCTTCAATAGCAGCTTTAGCACCTTTAGTAGCTTTTACACCTTTCAAGGTAACTGCTTTTGAGATTTCACCAGAAGCAATAACTTTTACATTAGAAGCAGTTGCAGGAATCAGACCAGCTTGTTTAAGAACTAAGACGTCAATCTCGTTCACAGCAATCAGATTTAATTCACTCAAACGAACTTCAGCATTAGCGGCAGCAGTCAAAGATTTGAAACCACGTTTCGGCAGACGGCGTTGCAAAGGCATTTGACCGCCTTCAAAACCTACCTTGTGGAAGCCACCAGAACGGCTTTTTTGACCTTTATGACCACGACCACCTGTCTTACCCAAGCCGCTACCAATACCACGGCCTACACGACGACTAGCGTGAGTAGCACCCTCAGCAGGTTGAATAGTATTCAAAAACATATTAAGACTCCACTTTCAACAAGTAGCTGATTTTATTGATCATGCCACGGTTTTCAGGGGTATCCAAAACCTCTACAGTATGTTCACGGCGGCGCAAACCTAAACCACGAGCACATGCACGATGAGATTCAATTGTACCGATCAGGCTCTTAACCAATGTAACTTTAATCTTTTTTTGCTCAGTCATGGTTAGCTCCCAAAATATCTTCTACTGTCAAGCCACGTTTAGCAGCAATATCAGCAGGGGTATACAGTTTAGACAAACCGTCTAATGTAGCGCGTACAATATTGTAAGGATTAGTAGAACCATGTACTTTAGCTGAAATGTTATGGATACCCATAGCATCAAATACTAAACGCATTGGACCACCAGCTTTTACACCACTACCTTCTTTAGCAGGTTGCATAAATACCTTAGTAGCACCATGACGACCAATAACCTCATGATGAATAGTACCATTTTTCAAAGGTACTTTAATCATAGAGCGTCGAGCTTGATCCATTGCTTTTTGAACAGCAACTGGCACTTCTTTTGATTTACCTTTGCCCATACCGATGCGACCATCACCATCACCAACAACAGTCAGTGCAGAGAAAGCCATGATACGGCCACCTTTAACTACTTTAGTCACGCGATTAACTGCGA
>ERZ773070.1128-NODE-1128-length-17057-cov-3.615045_pt1 | contig 17057 bp, 17 predicted proteins | sample MGYA00580618_ERZ773070 | MGnify/ENA primary metagenome ERZ773070 (study PRJEB29015, sample SAMEA2738023) | human oral metagenome | biome: human oral; feature: human-associated habitat; material: dental | place: China | collected 2019 ... | reverse complement strand
TCAAAATAATTAATTATATAATATTTTAATGCTAGAAATAATCCAATTTATTTTGAATTTATTATTTGCATTGGATTATATAATATTAAATATTCTAATTCTTCTAACCCTATTTCTTTTTCAATTAGTTGTAAGTCTCTTTCTAATTCTTGATATCTTGTAAATCTTTGATGTGCATCTGTTGCTAAAAAACTATATTTATCTTCTTTTAATAGCTTTTTAAATACTTTTTTTGCTTTTTCTCCATAGTCTCCTGATATGCTTGAAATGTTGCCTTGTAAATAAACTCCTTTTTCTATCCATTTATCAATGATATCTGGATTTTCTTTTACAATTTCATATCTTTCTGGATGTGCAAGTATTGGTCTATATCCTTTTTTTAATAGTTCTTCTATCATATTATCTAGATAAATTACTTTTCCTACAAATGGGAGCTCAAATAGTACGTATCTTGATTCTCCTAATGTTGGTACTTCACCCTTTATAATGTCTTCTACCATTTCTGGATATATAAAAATTTCTGCTCCGACATGGACTTTAACATTGATCTGTTTTTCTTCTAGCTTTTGATTTATTAAGTCTATTATTTTTTTTCTATTTTCTTTATTTAAATCATATTTATCTTTACTATAATGACTTGTTGCAATAATTTCAGTTATTCCACTTTTTTCTGCTTCTCTAATCATATCAAATGTTTCAGTTGCATTTCTTGCACCATCATCAATACTTGGCAAAATATGTGCATGTATATCAATCATGTCTCAATTCCCTTATGCGTTATTAATATCTTTCAATATATTTGCCATGTATTTATTTAATACTTTTGGGTCGTTATTTATCTTAGGGTTATTAATTTTTGAATTATTATTGTTTATTTTGTTATTATTTACTTTAACATTATTATTTGAGTTATTTTCTATTTGGGTGTTTTTTATTTGTTCAATTTCTTGTGTTTTAACTATTTCTTTAGTATTCATTGTTTTAGTGTTTGATACTGGTGTATTATTTATTTCTTTATTAGAATCAATATTATTTATTTTACTCTCATTAGTTTTAGCGTTATCTTTAGTAGTGTTGATTTGTTCTTTATTTTTTTCATTATTTACTTTAACATAATCAACTTTTATTTTATTTGTTTGAGTCTTATTAGCTAAATTATTTATTGGCTCTTTTGAGGCTTTAGGATTGTTTTCAATTTTTGTTTCTTCAATTTTATTATTAATTTTGACTTGATTTGCTAATTCTTCTTTTAACTTTATTAATTCTTTTTCTAGTTCTTGATTTTTCATATTAATCTTATTAATCATTTTTTGATTTTTATCGATTGATTTTATTTTTTCTTCTTTTATTTTTTCTTCTTTTATTTGTTTCTTTTCGATATCTTTATTAGTTTTTTTGATTTTTCTATTATAAAAAAATCTTTTTAACTTCATTCTTAATGATTTATTATTAACTTCAATTGTATTTCCATAAAAATATTTTGTATTGTATTGATTTAATATGATCTTAGTTCTATTTACTACAACTCCGGCTACATTTCCACCTACATGGTTTATTCTTCTAATTGCACTTTTTAAATCATCTATTCTAGTTTTGTTATATATTGCAATTAATATAGTTGCATCAACAACTCTTGATATTAATATTGAATCTGTTACCATTAATATTGGTGAACTATCTATTATAACGTAATCATATTTTTCTTTTAATGCTTCTATAGTTTTTTTGAATTTTTCTTGTCCTATTAATTCTGAGGGATTATTAACCATTGTTCCTGCTGTCACAATTGATAAATTTTCTACATTTGTTTTTCTTATATATAATCCATCTGTTGAATTACTTAAATAGTCTGATAATCCTAATTCATTTTCTAATTCAAATACTTTGTGTAAACGTGGTTTTCTGATGTCGCTATCTACTAATATTACACGCTTGTTTGCTTGTGCTAATGTAATAGCTAAATTCGCTGTTACAAATGTTTTTCCGTTTTCTGGTGTTGTTGATGTTAACATTATTGCAGTCGACTTTTCGTCTTTATTAATATATTGAATGTTTGTTCTTAATAATCTGAATACCTCTGATATTGGTGATTTCGGATCATATTTTGTTATTAATTCTGACACTATTTATGTCCTCCTTTGTTTCCATCAAATGATTTCATTTCTTTGATTTCTGGGAATTCTGCTAATATGTTTAGTCCCAATTCTTCAATATCACTTGCTGTTTTTATTGAGTTGTCTAAGAAGTTAATTAATATTATGATAAATATTGCAATTACTATTCCAACTATAGTGAACATTAATATGTCTTTCATGTGATGTATATTACTTGGTTCTTTTGGGATTTCTGCAACTAATGTTATTGAAACATTATCTATTCCATAAGTATTATATATTTTTTCTTTAAAAACTTTTGCTAATTCATTAGCTAAAATTGATGCTTTTTCTGCATTTTTATTTGTTACTTGTATGTCTAATATTTGTGTATTACTTACAACTGTTGCTGTTGTAGATCTTTTTAATTCGGCTGGAGTTATATCTACTATTTGTGTATTTTTAATTACTTGTGTTAATACATCTTCGTTTGTTAATAATTTTTGATATGTAGCAATGATTTTATCGTTTATTGTTACATCGGATTGCGTTAATGCTCCTAAATTATTTTTCTTTTCTTGATTTTTATCAATTTGAACTAAGACGATTTGTACTTTGGCTGTGTACTTAGGTTTTACCATTTTGTATGAATATACAAAACCTAATAATATCGCTATCATTGTTATTGTGATGATGATTAATTTCTTTTCCCACATCATTCTAAATACATTTTTTAAATCAATAGTTTCTTCCATTTCTTCTCCTCTGTTACATTTTTATTTCATATATATTACAATTTTACCACTTTTTATATTTTATGTAAATACTTTTGTTGTTTTTTTGTAACTTTTTTGTGTTTTTTATGTTATTTTTTTGTTTTTTAAAGGAGCCCCTATCTTGGAGCTCCTATATCTCTATTCTTTTTAGCCTTATTGTGAACTGACAAATTATTTCATCTGTTATTGTGTTTGTTAATTTTGCCCAGCTTTCTAGTGTTAAATCTTTACTTTCATTTGAATCTATTAATATTACTTCATCTCCTACTGAGATTGGATTTTCATCATCTATTTCAATCATTAATTGATCCATGCATATTCGGCCTAGTTGATGATATTTTTTATTATTGACTTTTACTATTAATATATTTGATAATGCTCTTGGCACACCATCTGCATATCCTATTCCTACTGATGCAATTCTTGTTTGCTTATCTGCTTTAAATATTCTGCCATAGCTTACTGTATCTTCTGGTTTTATATATTTAATACTTGTTATTTTGGATTTTACTGACATTACTGGTTTGAAGTCTATATTATATTTATTATAACAATCATATGATGCATTTATTCCATACATTAGTATTCCCATTCTTACATAATCATATTTGTATTCTGTATAATTAATGGCTCCATAACTTGCTTGTGTGTGTAATTTGCCTGGATTTATTCCTTGATTTTTGATGAATTCTATTGTTTTATCGAATCTATTTATTTGCTCTTTTGTAAATTTTATATCTTCGCTTTTATCGGAATCTGATACGCATAGATGTGTAAATGTTCCTTCTATTTGCAATGCTGGATTTTGATAGATTTCTTTTAATGATTCAAAATTATTATAAAATTCTCCAATTCGATTCATTCCAGTATTTATTTTTACATGACCTTTTAACTTTCCTTGCAGATTGGCTTTTAGTACTGATTTTGCGTAATCGTTATCTACTATTGTTTGCATGATATTATTGTCTATTGCTGTTTGTAATTCTTCTGGCCCTGTGTAACCTAATATTAATATATTTCCTGTTATATTGTTTTTTCTTAACTCTATTGCTTCTGGTAGAGTCGCTACTGCAAAATCTTTTATTCCGATTTCTTGTAATTTTTTGGATATTATTATGCTGTCATGTCCATAGGCATTTGCTTTTACTACAGCCATTATTTGTGTTGTTTTAGGAATTATTGTCTTTATTTGATTTATGTTATATTCTAGATTTTTAGTATTAATCTCTATCCATGATCTTTCTTTTGAATTATTCATTTGTTTCCTCTTGTTTCCTTAAAAAAGACTCTAGCATTGACTAGAGCCTTTAGTATATTTCTTAATTATTCAACTGTGATTGCTGCTACAGGACATGAGTTAGCTGCATCTAGTGCAACTTCTTTATTTGCTTCTGTAACTTCTCCGAACGCTTCTGATAATCCGTTGTCATTCATTCTGAATACTTCTGGTGCCATTCCTACACATAGGCCACATCCAATGCATTGTTCTTGATTTACATTTGCTGTCATATATTTATTCCTTTCTATTTATGCTGTTTCTTCATTTCTTAAAGATTTATTCTTCTTTTTCTTTTTGTGATGATGTATTTTTACTTCTTCTTTATTTTCGTCTATTTCTATTTTTGCTTTTTCTTTCTTTTCTACAACATCTTTTGTTATGATGCATTTTGATATTTTGCTATTTGATGGTACTTCGTACATTACGTCTCTCATTGAATCTTCAATTATTGAACGTAATCCACGTGCTCCTGTTTTTCTTTCAATTGCTTTTTCTACCATTGATTCTAATGCATCTTCTGTGAACTCTAATTCTACGCCATCTAGTTTTAACAATTTTTTATATTGCTTTGTTAAAGCATTTTTTGGTCTTGTCATGATTTCGATTAGTGCATTTTTATCAAGTTCTCTTAATGTTGCTATTACTGGTAATCTTCCTACAAATTCTGGTATTAATCCGAATTTTAATAAATCCTGTGGTAATAGCTCTTCATAGATTCTGTATTTATCTATTTCTTTTGAACTTTGTACTGTTGCTCCAAATCCAATTGATTTTTTTCCAATTCTATCACCAATTATTTTATCAAGTCCTTCAAATGCTCCTCCACATATAAATAATATGTTTGAAGTATCTATTTGGATTGATTCTTGATGTGGATGTTTACGTCCACCTTGTGGTGGTACTGATGCAACTGTTCCTTCTACAATTTTTAATAATGCTTGTTGAACTCCTTCACCTGATACATCTCTTGTTATTGATGGATTTTCTGATTTTCTTGATATTTTATCAATTTCATCAATATAAATTATTCCTGTTTCTGCTTTTTCTACATCGTAGTCTGCTGCTTGGATTAATTTTAATAAAATATTTTCAACATCTTCACCTACATATCCTGCTTCTGTTAATGTCGTAGCATCTGCGATTGCAAATGGTACTTTTAATGTTTTTGCAAGAGTTTGTGCTAAATATGTTTTACCGCATCCTGTTGGTCCTAATAATAGGATGTTGCTTTTTTGTATTTCGATATCATCAATTTCTTCTTCAGTATTTATTCTTTTATAATGATTATATACTGCTACTGATAATGTCTTTTTTGCCTCATCTTGACCTATTATATATTCATCCAATACTTTTTTGATTTCTTCCGGTGTTGGCAATTCATCATTTGTAGAAATTTGATATTTTGTTTCTGATTGTGATTCGTCGAATTCTATAATATTTGCACATACTTTGATACATTCATCACAAATATATACTCCTGGTCCGGCTATTATTTTATTTACTTCTGATTGTGATTTTCCACAAAATGAGCATTTTATGTTTTTATTAGCCATTTGGTCTCCTCATCATTCTTTATTAAATTCTTTTGTCCATTATTCCATCTATTAAACCATATTCTAAAGCTTCTTGTGCTGTCATATAGTGGTCTCTTTCAGTGTCTCTTTCAATTACTTCCAATGGTTGACCTGTTTGAGCACTTAATATTTTATTAAGTTTTTCTCTTGTTTTGATCATTTGATCTGCGTGGATTTTAATTTCAGTTGTTTGTCCTGATATTCCTCCACCTTGTCCGCCTATTAATGGTTGATGAATTAAGATTTCAGCGTTTGGTGTTGCAAATCTTTTTCCTTTTGTTCCATTTGTTAAAAGCATTGCTCCCATACTTGCTGCCATTCCAATACAGATTGTTGTTATTGGGCATTTGATATAATTCATTGTATCAATGATTCCCATTCCATCTGTTACTGATCCACCTGGTGAATTTATATAGAATGATATTTCTTTATCTGGGTCTTCTGACTCCAAAAATAACATTTGTGCGATGATTGTACTTGCTGATGCTGAGTTTACATCTTCACTTAAAAATATAATTCTGTCTTTTAATAATCTTGAGAAAATATCGTATGATCTCTCTCCTCTTGATGTTTGTTCGATTACGTAAGGTACTAAACTATTTTTTATTTCATTCATTTAAAGAATTCCTTTCTTGTCCCCTAGTACATTTCTATGGCAAACTCTATATTTCTAAGTTTGCCAAGGATTTTATTATTTATAATTATTTAGAAATTTTTGCGTTGTCAATTATGAATTTAACTGCTTGTGAATTTTTTGAAGCATTTTCTAAGTATTCGATAATGTCTTTTCTTGATTCGATTTCTTTAGCGTCTTGTCCATATTGTTTTGCAATGTTTTCAATTTCTTCTTTGATGAATTTTTTATCTGCTTTGATTTTTTCTGCTTTTACTATTTCATCTATTACTAATTTGTATTTTACATTTTTCTCTGCTTCTACTTTTAATTCATCTCTTAGTTCTTTTTTAGTTTTTCCTAAGATTTTCATGTATTGTTCAAGGTTTAATCCTTGGTATTGTAATCTTTGATTCATGTTGTCTTCCATTGAATCGATTTCTACTTCAATCATTCCTGCTGGGATATCAACTTTTGAAGCTTCTACTACTGCTTCAATTGCTTTGTCTTCCATTTCATGTTCTGCTTTATGATTATTTTTTTCTGTTAATTTTGCTTTGATGTCTGCTTTTAATTCTTCTAATGTGTCGAATTCACTAACATCTTTTGCAAATTCATCATCTAATTTTGGTAATTCTTTTACTTTAATTGAATTTAATTTTACATGGAAGTTTGCATCTTTACCAGCCATTTCTGCTGCATGGTATTCTTTTGGAAATGTTACTTTGATATCTCTTTCTTCACTGATTTTCATTCCAATTACTTGGTCTTCAAATCCTGGAATAAATGTTCCGCTTCCGATTGTTAAATCATATTTTTCTGCTTTTCCACCTGCGAATTCTACACCATCAATTGTTCCTACATAATCAATGTTTGCGATATCGTCTTTTTCTACTGCTCTGTCTTCTACTGATACCATTCTTGAGTTATGTTCTGCCATGTGTTCTAATTCATGTTTTACATCTTCTGCTTTTACTTTGTATTCTACTTTCTTTAATTCAATACCTTTATATTGTCCTAATTCAACTTCTGGTCTTGTTGCTACAACTGCTTCAAATATTAATTCTTTTCCTTTTTCGATTTGAATAATATTAATTTCTGGTTTGCTTACAACTTCTAATTTATTTTTTTCGATTTCTTCATCATATACTTCTGGTAATAAGTGATTGAATGCGTCTTCATAGAACATTTCTACACCATATTGTTTTGCAACGATATTGAATGGTGCTTTTCCTTTTCTGAATCCTGGTACTGTGAAATATTTAGCATTTTCTTTGAATACATGCTCAATTGCTTTATCAAATCTTTCTGCTTCTACTGTAAATGTGATTTTTATTTCGTTTTTATTGTTTGTTTTTTCTTTCTTAATACTCATTTTAATTCCTTCCTTTTACTTCGTACATAATGTACCTTCTTAATTTACTTTTGGGATTATATCACAGAATCTTTCAAAAATCCATTGATTAGCATTATTTCATCAATTCTGATAATTTCTTCTTGTCTTCTTCTACTTGTTGTCTATCTTTTGCTACAACTGCTGCTGGAGCTTTACTTATGTAATTTTCATTTGATAAACGCGATTCTATCTTTTCTATTGATTCTTGTAATGCTTTTATTTTTGCTTTTCTTGCTTGTTTATCTGCTTCTGTTTCTTTTTTCTCAAAGTATAATGTTGCTTTAATATTGTTTGATAGAACTTTGTATGATTTAACATCAATTGGCTCTGTTACAATATTTTCTGCTATCCTTAGTACATTTACTACTAATTCAATATCAGAATCTGTTTCAAACATAATTTTTAAATCTTTTGACATGTTGTTTTCTGCTTTTACGTTTCTGAAATTTTTCATAAATTCAATTTGATCTGATACTATTTTGGTTTCTGTTTCGAATATGTATTCTGTATTATATTTTGGATATTTTGCTACCATTATTGATTCTGATTCTTTTACTGGTAACATTTGATATATTTCTTCTGTTACATATGGCATAAATGGATGTAGCATTTTTAAAATACCAGTTAAAATATAACATAAAACGCTTTTTGTTGTGTTACTATTTAGTGAATATTTTGCGATTTCTATGTAATAATCACAGAAATAGTTCCATGCAAATTCATAAATTGCGTTGCCTACGTTGTTAAATTGGTATATTTCCATGAATTTTTGTACTTCTTCAATTGTTTCTTCATATTTTGTTAATATCCATTTGTCTTCTGGTTTTAAATTTTCTAATTTAATTTCTTTTAAATCTTCAATGTTTGATAGTACAAATCTTGAGGCATTCCATACTTTATTTATGAAGTTCCAGATTGGTTTGATATTTTCTTCATCAAATCTCATATCTAATCCGTTTGATATATCTGTTACTAGGTAATATCTTAAGGCGTCTGCTCCGTATTTTTCTATCATATCGAATGGATCTACACCGTTTCCTAAACTCTTACTGAATTTGCGTCCTTGTTTATCCCTTATTAATCCATGTATGATGCAATGATCAAATGGTCTCTTTCCTAATAATTCTTCTCCTTGGAATGTCATTCTATTTACCCAGAATGGGATAATGTCATATCCTGTTACTAATACATTGTTTGGATAGTATCTTTCTAAATCAATTGTTTTATCTGGCCAACCCAGTGTTGCGAATGGCCATAATGCACTTGAGAACCATGTGTCTAATACATCTTCATCTTGTTTCCATCCTTCTCCTTCTGGTGCTTTCATTCCTACATAGATTTCATCTCCTTTGTACCATGCTGGTATTCTGTGTCCCCACCATAATTGTCTTGATATACACCAATCATATGTGATTGTCATCCAGTGGTTCATTGTTTTTTCAAATCTGTCTGGGAAGAATTTTACTTTTGTTTCCTCTGATTTTTGATTTTCTAGTACTTGGTCTGCTAGTCCTCTCATTTTTACAAACCATTGATCTTTAATCATTGGTTCAACAATTGCTCCGGTTCTTTCACTATGTCCTATTTCATGTACTAGTTCTTCTTCTCTTATAAATAAGCCTTGTTCTTTTAATTCTTCAATTACTGCTTTACGGCATTGTTTTGTTGTCATTCCTACGAATCTACCACATTTTTCATTCATTGTGGCGTCATCATTCATGACAATTACTCTTTCTAAATTGTGTCTATTTCCTACTTCAAAATCGTTTGGATCATGTGCTGGCGTGATTTTTACACAACCTGTTCCTTTTTCCATATCTGCATGTTCGTCTGCTATTACTGGAATTAGTTTATTTACGATTGGTAATACTACATTTTTACCAATGTATTTTTGATATCTTGTATCTTCTGGATTTACTGCTACTGCTGTGTCTCCAAATAATGTCTCCGGTCTTGTTGTTGTAATATCTAAGTATTCGTCACTGTTTTCTAATTTATATTTTATATGATAGAATGCACCTTTTTCTTCTGAATAGATTACTTCTTCATTTGATAGTGCTGTCATAGCGACTGGATCCCAGTTTATTATTTTGTTTCCTCTATATATTAATCCTTGATTATAAAAGTCTACAAATACTTTCTTTACTGCTTTTGTGATTCCATCATCCAATGTGAATCTTTCTTTATCATAATCTAGTGATAATCCTAATTTTGCCCATTGTGCTCTAATTATATCTCCATGTTCATGCGTCCAGTTCCAACATTCTTCAATGAATTTTTCCCTACCTATTGTTGTTTTATCCTGTCCATTGTCTTTTAATCTTTTTACAACTTTTGATTCTGTTGCTATTGCTGCATGATCCATTCCTGGTAACCAGAATGCATCATATCCTTGCATTCTTTTATATCTGATTATTACATCTTGTATTGATACATCTAGTGCATGGCCTAAATGTAATTTTCCTGTTACGTTTGGAGGTGGTAATACTATACAAAATGGTTCTTTTGATTTATCTCCACTTTTAAAATATCCGTTTTCCTTCCATTTATCATATTTATTTTCTTCTGTTAATTTATGGTCATACTTTTTTTCAAGCATTTTTGCTTCCCTCCACTTTTAAAACGTTGATTTTATTATACTTTATAGTGTTCTCTATGTCAATGTAATTGGGCTATTTGTTGTGTTTTATGGTTTATTGTTTCGTTTTGTTAATTTAGTTAATTTATCTATGTAATTCTATTTTTATTATGTTCAAAAATTACCACATAATATAAATTATATGGCAATTTTGTTGTTTTATTTAATATTAAAGAATCTTTTGATTCTGTTTATGATTTTTTTGAATATTGATTCTTTATTCTCTATAATTGTTATACTTGTTGATTTTGTATTTTTATTTATTGTGTTTGATATATTTTGCTCTTTTTCCAAATACTGAAAATTATGATTTTTTATTAATTCTGTTTGATATATTTCTTCATTATGATTTATGATTGATTTTATTTTTTTGCTTTCTTCATCATTACATAAATAATTTAGATATATCATACTTAGTATTGATTTAGTTTTATCTTTTAAGTTCATTTCACTTATAGATTTGTCATGATCTAGATTTGGCTTATATGTCTTGAATTTATTTCTTTTCCAAAATTTTATTAGTTTTTTAGGAATTTTTTCTAATATATTATCATCAGAATATTCTAGTATTTCTAATACTTCTACTATTGCTTCACTATATTCGATGTTAGCCATTACCTCTCCTCCATATCATTATCTTTTTTATCTTTTAAATTTCCTTCTTCTTTTATCTCTCTTATCGTTTCTTTTGCTGCTTCACTTATTGTACTTGTTCTTTCTTTTACTGCTAAGTCACGAAATTCTTCTAAAGTATGTTTCTTGCATTTGAAGTCCACTTTGCTAAATCTGGTGTATTTTAGTGGATTATATCCTTCATGCACTTCTTCTAACATTTTTATTGTCGAAAAATATCTTTCTCTATATAATTCTATTTCCTCTTTTTCAAATAATAGATCTAGTAATATTTCCATTTTCTCTTCTTCTGGTATTTCTTCTTTTAAATATTCTTTTAAATCTACTAATCTTTTTTCTTCTTTAGTTGACTCTGGATTTTTTTCTATCTCAGCTATTTTTTGAGATATTTGAACTATTCGTCCATATAATCGTGAATTTTCTATCCATGTATCTGGATTCAATGTTCCATTTGATATTCTAAATTCAATTGTGTTCATTCCATTGTTTATATTTAACATGTTTAAACTAGAGAATCTATTTACCTGAATATTCTGTATTTCTTTTATAAATAATTCTAAATCTTCTTCGTTTTCTAAATTAATTGTTCCTTCTTCAATTGCTTTATTCATTTTGGGTGATATTGATTTTGCGACTTCCTGCAATGTAAATCTTGGTATATTGTTCTTTTCATTGCTAATTTTGCATATAATTTCTTCTGCATTACCCCATATTTCAAATAGATTAATGAAGGCTTCTTTACTTTTTAAATAATCTGAACCTATGTGTATGTGTCCACCACATCTTTCATTAGTTTCATTTTCAATTTTTTGTAGCATTGTACATACCATATATATATCTTCTATATCTTCTTGATTATCTGTTAAAATTGGAGATGTTACTTCTACTCCTTCATATAAACTTCCATCTGGTTTAACATCCCATCCCCTAGTTTCTTTGTTTTCATTTCGTTTAAGAAGTTTGTCAATCTTTTTTATGTGTTCGCTTAAATATCCTTCTGATTCGATTTCTATGCCTATTGTTATTTTTTTGTCCAATCCAATCTCTAAATATGTTGGTCGTTGAATTAAAAAATTTTCTTTTTGGTATTCTCTATCGCTTAATGACATTTTTATCAAAGTGATATTTTGCTCATCTTTTATCTCTTGAAGCTTTTTCAATTTTAAAGAATCACTACTTAATGATGCTATTATTGCTGCTGTCTTTTCCTCATCATTAAAACGCACATCTTCTAACAATTTTAATTTTTTTTCATCACTATCAAATGTTAATATCACTTTGTATTTTAGTGCTTCAATATCTGTTTCATGGACATATTCTGTTTTTACATCTTCATTTTTTATTGTTATCAGTATTCTATCTTGCAAAAATTGACTCTTTATTTTAGGTAAACATCTGATTCTGTTTCTTTCGCTTAATGTTACTATGACATCTTTTTTTGGTTGTTCGTCACGTATCCCTTCTAGCGCTGCAATTCTTTTTTCTTCATCTTCAATTTCTTTTATGAATATTATAGCTAGTGAATCTACTTTAATTAACTTTGCTATTTTTATTCTTTCTTCGTCGGTATTAAGCTTGATATTTTTTAGTACCTTCACCATTTTTTCTGGAAATTTAAGTAGCGGTAGATTTTCGACCTTTTTTTCAATTGATATTAAACTTTCAATAATTTCTAAATAATTGTAAAATCTTAAATATCCTTTCATTGCTTCAATTTTCATCTCGTCTGACTTCATTGATAGGATAATCGATTGCCTATCATATTCTTCAAATAGCTCCAATGTTGCTGCTTTTAATTCATCTGATTTCATACTTAATGCTATTTCATATCTGCAACTAATACTTTGATCTACGTTTGTTATATAATTTAATTTTATATCGTCTGACTTTATTGTTGTTACTATCTTCCCTCTGTCTTCTTCGTGTATTTTTTCAAGCATACTCATTTTTAGCTCATCACTTTGCAAACTTCCAATAATTATTTTTATATAAAAATAATTATTTTCATATTCTAGTCTTTCTATTTTTTCTTCATCTGACAAAGATATCAAGTTTCTTTCAATTTCGTACATTTTATTTCCCTTTTAATTATTTTCTAAATATTCTTGCATTATCTCATCTACGAATTTATTAATAATTATATAATTTTCTTCAATATTTTCTTTATTAATGTATTTTCCTAATATGTTCGCATTTGTTTTTTCTAATAAGATTATTTTATTAAATTTCAGTAATGATAATATATATGTAATTTCATCATATATAATAAATGCATTTTTATCGAAATTTGTTGTTTTATTATCTAATTTGCATATTTTTATTTTATTTTGTGGATTATTCATAATTGCCCTTTTTTCAAGCTCTGCTTTTCTTTCCGCTTCAGCCATATAAAAATAGTTTTCGTTTATGAAATTTTCTACTAAACTTTCCATGTCTCTATATTGATATTTTTCTTTTCCTTCTATGACAATTAGATTCTCCATTATTTAACCTCTATACTATAAATTCATTTGATTATATTATATAATTTTTAGATTACAAATTCGTTTCATTAAAATGATTATTAGTGTTTAAAATGCAAAAAAACTGTGTAAAATATTTGAATTTTACACAGTTTTTGTTTATTATAAATTATTTTCTTGTTTTACTATATCGTTTGAAACATTTTTGTTAATATTGTTATTGTTTGCCGAATTACTTATTGTATTATTTGTTGTACTATTAGTTGTATCATTTGGTGCTACAGCATTGTTTGTTGATACTTTATTAACTTGGTTTTCTTTGTTATTTGATGATGTTATTGCTGTTCTTTTTATTACGATGATGCTCATTTCTCTACCAGATCTATATTTTAAAGATAATGTATTTCCTTGTGCATCTTTTGCAAAATATGAATCTTCTTTTTGATCTGAATTTAAATTGTATCCAGCAGCTTTACATCTATCTATATATTCTGCAAAATCTGCTTTCGAAGTATTTTGAATAGTAAGTTGAAGTTCTCTTTGATTTGATCTTCCAATAATTCCTGATTTTGATTTTATTTCCGGAATAGTTTTTGCAAGTTCTGTAGTAGGCCATTTTATTTCTGGATTTTTTCTAGGTGAGATTAAATATATTTTTAATGTTTTTCTTTGTTCATAATAATCTAACATTAATCTATAATTATCTTTATCATATGCTTCGAAACTTCCTGATACTAATCTTTCATCAATATTGAAATTTTTTCTACATTGTTTTATGAATTCTTCATAATCTTTTGGTGTAATGTTTGCTATATTTAATATCAATTCTTTCTCAGTGTTCGAACTAATTTGGCCTTTATTATTTTTTGGCAATCTTCCTAATTTGCTTCCTAATTTTAATTCTTTTAAATTGATTTTTTCTGCCTTTTCTGATGTTGTTGTTTTTGACATAAGTGCTCCGCCCATTTTAAAAGTGAACATTGGCATTGCCATCATTATTGCTACTCCAATTATGTTTGATAATATAATTACTACAAATAATACTGGTAGGAACCATTTCTTTTCGTGTAATTTTGTTTGTACATTGTTTTCTTCCATACTTTCCTCCTATAAAATATAATTAAATTCTTTTAATATTGATTTAATTTCTTTTTCTTTATTTTGTTCTATTTTTGTTATTATTACTGTTTTACTGTTTCTTATCACAATATATATTTTGTCATTTATTATAACTTCATAATAATTATATTGTTTGATCTTTATATCTTTTAGAACTTTTTTGTTTGATTCTTTTGCTATAGCTTCTTTTTCTTTTAAAAATATATTTGTTAGTGCATCTTCGTCTGTTTGAGCTTCATAGAATTTGATATCATATGTTTGATCTTTTGATATTGCTGTATATGCTGTTTTTAAATATTTAGGACTTTGTTCATTCATTGATGATGATATGTAGTATCCTTTATCGCTTAATTTTTGTTTGAATTGGTCGGCTGTTGTTTCTTTGATTGAATTTACTTTTTTAATCATAATCGCTTTTACTGCAATTATAGAAGCTATAACTATTCCTACAACAATTAGTATTATTAATATTCTATGTAATAGCTTATTTTTCATTTGTACCTCCTTTTTTTAAATTTCTTGATTATTTACATATTCAATACATTTTTCTAATATTATTTTTAACCTATTATTTTGTTTTGTCAAGTATAAAAATCCTATTAATGCTTCAAATGCTGTGGAATACATATATTCTTCTACTGAGGCATGTTTTGGTAAATGATGGCTTTGTGTGTTTCTTCCACGACGTACAATATCTTTTTCATCATCATTTAAAATTTCTTCACTTAATTTTTGTAATAAATTTGCTTGTGCACTTGCTTTTACAAATTTAATTGAGTTTATGTGCATTTTATGTGGATTTAAGTTTGTACTGTTTGACAAATATGTTCTTATATATTGTTCATATACACTGTCTCCAACATACGCCCAAGTTAATGGTGACATCATTAATATTTCTGTTTCATTTTTTGTTATATTTTCTTCTTGAAAATCCAATATTTTATCTCCCTATTTTACTTTTTCAATTGTTATTCTACCAATTTTTCCTGTTTGAAATTCTCCCAATATAATATCTGCTACTTTTTGTTCATTAATTCTTCCACCTGATAAGATTGCTCCTCTTTTTCTGGCAATTGCTTCTAATACTTGCATTGTACTATCAGTTTGTTCATATTCGTAATAATCATCTTCTTTTGTTTCTTGACTTATTATATCATTAATTTGTATATCATAGCGTTTTTCTAGATTTTCTTGATAATTTTCTATTAGGTATTTTAGCAAGTAGTAAGCTACTTCGACTTTATCTACTGCTGCTGATCCAATTGAATTCATGAATGCTAAGTGCAATGTTACTTCTTGATCATTTAATTTTGGCCATAACATTCCTGGTGTGTCCATAATTTCAATTTTATCATTTACTTGTATCCATTGTTTCTTTCTAGTTAATCCTGGTCTATTTCCTACTATTGTTGAGGCTTTTCCTGAAAATTTATTTATAAATGTTGACTTCCCTACGTTTGGAATTCCTAAAATCATTACTCTGATTTTATGACCTGTTCTTCCTTTTTCTATATACTTTTGACTTATTTCGCTATATACCTCAGTTATTGCTGATGTTACATTGCTCATTCCTCTTCCTGTTGTTGCTTCTACTGGTATTGCTTTTATGCCTTTTTCTTTATAGAATTTTACCCATTTATCTGTTTCTCTTTCATCTGCTACATCTGCTTTATTGAAGACTATTATTCTTTTTACTTTTCTTGAATATTCTTTTACATCTGGGTTTTGACTTGATAATGGTATTCTTGCGTCTACTATTTCAACTATTATATCTATTATATTTAAGTCTTCTTGTATTTGTCTCCTGGTTTTGGCCATGTGACCTGGATACCAGTTAATGTTTACATCCGGCGAATTTTCTTTTTTGTTTTCCATACTTGCTCACTTTCTTTATTTATTATAATCCATATTTAATCAGCAGAATTTTTTAATATTTTTACTATTCTATCATATGTATATTCATTTTCTTGAGTTTTATCGTACTTTTTTCCATCAATAAATAAACCATCTTCGTAATAATCATATTTTCCAGATATGGTGCTATTTTTTAGTTCTTTTACTAAATTTTTTAATTCGTTAATTTCACCTTTATCTAATATTCTATTATCTTTCCTTGGTATATAAACAAATCCACTTCTTTTTAGATATATTCTATAATCTAACACATCTATCCCCATCATTTCATACTTTTGAGAAACATTGTCTTGATAACAAATCCAATCCTTTATACAATATTGATATATTACCATCATATTTATAAATACACTTATAATTGTAATAATTATTATAATTAATTTTATTTTTATTGTTTTGTTATTTAAGTTTATTTTCATATTTTTTCAACTCTTTTTTCATTAATATTGATATGTTATATTTTGATCTATCCAATCTAAAATTTCTTTATGGGCGCCTTTTAACTCATAATATGAGATTTCTGCTACTTCATAATCATGAATTTGTTTTATTTCGTTTTC
>ERZ773070.1127-NODE-1127-length-17065-cov-4.341446_pt1 | contig 17065 bp, 20 predicted proteins | sample MGYA00580618_ERZ773070 | MGnify/ENA primary metagenome ERZ773070 (study PRJEB29015, sample SAMEA2738023) | human oral metagenome | biome: human oral; feature: human-associated habitat; material: dental | place: China | collected 2019 ... | reverse complement strand
GAAAGATGATGAAATCCTTATTATTACTGCGGATCATGGAAATGACCCTACATTCAAAGGAACAGACCATACAAGGGAATACATACCGATATTGATTTATGGTAAAAATGTTAAGAAAAATGTAAATATTGGAACTAGAAAAACTTTTGCTGATATTGCGGCAACTGTTGAGGAACTTCTATTGGGAACTGAAAAAGAAGGAAGTTTTGCGAAAGAGATATTGTAAAAAGTTGTTTTATTGGAAGGACTTAATATGAAAGATAGGGAACAGTGGCTGAAGTGGGCCATGGAATTACAGAGTTTGTCGCAGGCAGGATTAAACTATGCTAAAGATGTGTTTGATATGGAAAGATATACACGGATAAGGGAAATTTCAGCAGAAATAATGGCTCATAAAGGTGATATCCCAGTGGAAAAGGTGAAAAATCTTTTTTGCAATGAAATTGGATATCAGACACCTAAGATTGACTGCCGTGCAGCAGTATTCAAGGAAGACAGAGTTCTCATGGTAAAGGAAAGGGATGGGAAATGGTCACTTCCCGGAGGCTGGGTAGATGTGGATCAGTCAGTCGCAGACAACACTGTAAAGGAAGTGCTGGAAGAAGCAGGAATAAATGTAACTGCAGAAAAGATTATAGCTGTCCAGGATGGTGTGAAAAATAATTTAGGATGTGGTCTAGGTAATGTTCCCTATGGAGTTACAAAAATTTTTGTTCTTTGCAGGATAACAGATGATAATGAAAATGAATTTGTAAAAAATATTGAAACATCTGAAAGAGGGTATTTTGAGATTGATACTTTACCTGAGCTTTCAGAAATAAGAAATACTGAAAAACAGATTAGAATGTGTTTTGAAGCATATAAATCAGATGTGTGGGAAGCACTGTTTGATTGAGATGGGAGGCTTTGCAATCTAAATTTGTAGCCTGAAAGAGAGAAAATATAAATTATGAGAAGAAAAGACAGGGAAATAACAGATAGGGTAAAAATAAAGAAGATTATATCAGAGTGTGATTGCTGCAGATTAGGATTTAATGATAATGGAAAAGTTTATATAGTTCCTTTAAATTTTGGGTTTGTTGAGAGGAATGAAAAATTTACATTTTACTTTCACGGTGCAAAATCAGGAAGAAAATATGATGTAATGCAAGAAAATAACAATGTAGGCTTTGAACTTGACACGAATCATAGAATATACGGGAAAGATGATGTTGCATGTACTTATACTTCAGCATTTCAAAGTATTATAGGAACAGGAAAGGTTTTTGTTGTTGAAAATTACGATGAAAAGATTCAAGGACTTATTGAAATTATGAAGCATAATACTGGAAAAACAAAATGGCAGTTCAATGAAAAAATGGTAAATTCTGTATGTGTATTTAAGCTTGAAGTAGAAGAACTTGCATGCAAGGAACATGAGTAGAATAGTGAATTGTGGAAATTTATTAAGAACAAACTATACATAAAAGGAGTGATACTTTGATTTTACCATTGGAAGAACATCAACTGAAAAATGGAATAACTTGTCAGATAAGAAGTCCTATAGAAGAAGATGCTGAAAAATTTATGGAATACAGGAAAACTACAAATAGCGAGACATATTTTCTGCTTAGATATCCTGAAGAGGTAAATTTTTCAATAGAGCAGGCTGAAAAATTCCTGAAGGAATACTCAGAAGATGAGAAAGCATTGCTAATCTTTGTATTTTTAAATGGAGAAATTGCAGGAAGTATAAGCCTCAGAGGCGTTTCAAATATGATGAAACTTAAGCATAGAGCCAATTTTGGAGTAATGGTAAGGAAAAAATACTGGAATTTAGGAATAGGAAACTTATTAATTACCCGAATGCTTCAAATAGCAAAAGATACAGGATATGAACAAGTCGAACTTGGAGTTTTTGAGAATAATGAAAACGCAATTAGAATATATAAAAAAATTGGTTTTGAAGAATGGGGAAGAGTTCGTAGGGCATTTAAACTGAAAAATGGAAATTATTATGATGAAATAATTATGGGAATTATGTTATAATAGGATAAAATATCTATTTAGCTAAAAGCAGCCATTGAAATTTAAGAGTTAGCTAAAAATATAAAAATAAAATTTAGGAGGTACAAAAATGGCAACACCGCACTTAGGAGCAAAAAAGGGAGATATCGCAGAAACGGTACTATTACCGGGAGATCCGCTAAGAGCAAAGTATATTGCAGAAACATTCCTGGAAGATGTAGTACAATATAACAATGTAAGAGGAATGTTAGGATTTACAGGAACTTATAAAGGAAAAAGAGTATCTGTTCAGGGAACAGGAATGGGAGTGCCTTCAATAGGAATTTATACTCATGAATTAATCAATGAATACGGATGTAAAAATTTAATAAGAATAGGAACAGCAGGATCTCTTCAGGAAAATGTAAAAATAAGAGATGTAGTTATTGCAATGGCCGCTTCTACAGATTCTGCAATAAACAAGCTGAGATTTAACGGAGCTGACTATGCACCTACTGCAAGTGCAGAATTACTGTTTAAAGCTTATGAAGCCGGAAAAGCAAAAGGATTAAATATGAAACCTGGAAATGTTCTTACAAGTGACACTTTTTATGGTGACGATCCTGAAGGATGGAAAAAATGGGCAAAATTTGGTGTATTATGTGTAGAAATGGAAACTGCTCAACTATACACAACAGCTGCAAAATTTGGAGTAAATGCGCTGACTCTTTTAACAATAAGTGATTCATTAGTTACAGGAGAAGTTACTTCTGCAGAAGAAAGACAGCTTACATTTAATGATATGATTGAAGTAGCTCTTGAAAGTGCTTTAAGCCTATAGGATACAGACTGATGAACGGGAGAAAATTATGAAAGAAGTAAATGGAAAAATAAAATTAACGGAAGAAGAAATATCCGGATATATAGACGAAGCAAATGATATACTCAAAAATGCATATGTTCCGTATTCTAAATTTCCTGTTGCGGCATTGCTGATTGATGAACAGGGAAGAAAATTCAGAGGAGTGAATGTGGAAAATGCTTCATATGGGTTAGGGATATGTGCAGAAAGAAATGTAATTCCTACAGCAGTGACTGAAGGAATGAAAAAAATCAAGCTGCTAGTAGTAACTGGAGGAACGCCTGAACCAATCAGTCCGTGTGGAGCCTGCAGACAGGTAATTTCAGAATTTTCTGATAATGATACGGTCATTATTCTGACAAACAGGGATAAAAAATATAAAATATGGTCAATAAGTGAATTACTGCCATATTCGTTTGGACCGGATGACTTGTAGGAAAGATTTATAAAATATGAAAAAGGAACTGTTTTATAATGGAAAAATAAATGATATGTCTCAATATTGGGAGCATATTTTTATAAATTATAATTCAGTTTCTTTTTAAATTGACTGAAGCTTAATGATAAAAATATTATTGAAAACAGAAATGAAAATTTTGACAAAAATATGAAAAAATACTATAATTTATTACTGTTAAAGAGGAATTATATAGAAAAGAGGTTGTGGAATGCACAAGGAATTTACTGAAGTATATGATATTTTTATGAAACATGTGGACTATAAGGGATGGTATAAGTTTCTGAAGACATATATGAAAACTAAAGGGGAAGTTCTAGATCTGGGATGCGGAACAGGAGAGTTCATATATAGGCTTTTAAAGGATGATTTTGCAGTTACGGGTGTTGATATATCTGAAGGAATGCTTGAAATGGCTGAAAAAAAGATAAAATCCAAAAACTTGAAAAATAATGACTATAAGCTTATAAAGGAAAATATTGTAAACTATGAGCACAATAATGAAGCTGATTATATTATGTGTAATTTTGATACAGTAAATTATTTTGAAAATAAGCAGGAGTTTAAAAAGTTTATAGCCAAATCCTATAAAAATCTTAAAAAAGGCGGATATCTCATATTTGATATTGTAACGGAAGAAATATTTGAAGAAATATTTGAAAATGGAATATTTTTAGATGAAGAACCTGAGTATACAAGCATCTGGAGATATGAAAAAAAAGGAAAAAATAAATATTTTGTTGAAATAGACCTATTCATAAGACAGCAGGAAGAAGATAATTTATTCAGGAAATACAATGAACAGCACAATAAGTTTATATATGAGCCTGAATGGGTTGTAGAAACAGTTCAAAAAGCCGGTTTTGAAATTTTTGATGCTGCTACAAATCCTGATTTTGGAGAAAGCAGAATATTTTTTATATTTAAAAAAATATAGATAAATTAGGAGGAGTCAAATGTCTGATATATTAAAAAAAAGCAGTAAAAGTATAAAAGAAGTCAATAAAAGAGATGATACAGCAGAAAATAACTATTTTGAGGAAAATATGAGTGATGATATTTTTTCGCTGGAAAATATAGAAGTAGAAGACAGTGAGGAAAAGAGACTTAAAAGACTGGAAAAAATAGAAAAACGTCTTGGAAGGCATGATAAGGCAGAGAGGATTAAACATAAGAAAAATAACATTCTTATGAAGTATTTTCTTGTGGCGACAAATATGATATATATTTTGGCAGGACCAATTTTACTCATGCTGGGGGCATATCTTCTGCTGGAAAAATTTGTTTTTAATAAGCAGCAGCCAATAGTACTTATAATATTTCTAATAATAGGGGCTTTTACAGGATACTGGTCTCTTATAAAGCAGGTAAGGGATATTAAATAATGAGAAAAATATTGAGTAAATGGAGGGAAAAATGTTTGAAAATATACCGGAAATGATAAAAAAAAGTTATATAATAACAATCTGTATTTCTGCAATTTCCCTTGTTACAGGTATTTTACTGCAGAGGGAAGAAATATATCTTGGTTTTTTTATGGGCAGCCTTATTGCCCTTTTAAATACATATTTATTAATATTGGGAGCATACAAAATCATTTATATAAAGGCAAATGGGAAAATCGGTGGAACATTTGAGTTTATAAAGCGGATGATTATTTTTTGTATTGGGGTACTTTTTGTAGTGTATATAAGTAAAAAATATTATGCAGACAGCGTTTTAAGAAATATTGTTGCAACAGGGGCAGGAAGCCTATCCTTTAAATTTTCAATATTTATAAATAATTTTATTTCAAGATATATTAAAAAATATTAGAAAAAATATATTTGCAAAATAAAAATGATAGGAGTATAATAAAAAGCAGAATTTCAGATTTGTGTCTGATATTCTAATTTTTGAAGGAAGGGAGATGAAAGAATGAAAAAGAAAATAGTTATTTCCATATTGGGGTTATTTGTGTTAATGCTGATTGTCAATATTATACTGTCACTTATTACAAGTTTTCTACCTGTAAAGTTTATAATGCCTGATGCGCTGGTAGAACCACCGCATTATTATAACTTTGTTTTAGGAAAATATAATTTAAGTTTAAGTCAGACAGTTTTAAATACATGGGCCATCATGGTTCTGATTATAGTTCTTGTTAAACTGGGAGTAAAAAATATAAGCGTTACTAATCCAAGTAAAATGCAGATTATTTTAGAAGAGTATTATCATTTTATTGAAAATACTTTTTTAGTTACATTTGGGAAGTATAAGGAAAAATTTATGCCGTTTTTTTCAGCATTGTTTGCATTTATACTTTTTTCAAATTTAAGTCTGTTTTTATTTCCCTTTATTGTGACAGTAACTAAGAAACCGGAAGGATATGTGGTGGGTCACTTTTTCAGAACTCCTACAGCGGATCCTAATACAGCGATAGGATTGTCTCTTGTAGTGGCAGTATTGTTCATATCAGTCGGTATAAGAAAAGGTGGAGTGCTTGGTTATATAAAAAGCCTTATGCATCCTGCATGGTTTATGCTTCCTATAAACATTGTAGGGGAAATATCAAAAATATTGAACACTTCAATGAGATTATTTGGAAATATGTTAGCAGGACTTGTAATAGGAGGACTTTTATATAGTCTTGTAGGAAGAGGGCTGATTCAGTCATGGACTAACAATGCCCTTCATGGAAATTTTTCCTTTTCAGTAGGATGGCCGATGCTGATACAGCTTTATCTTGACGGATTTGTAGGAATAATACAGGCATTTGTCTTTACAATGCTGTCATCGGTATATGTTGGAGAAGTTCTGGGAGAGGAAACAGAAGAAGAAAATTAGAATTATAATTGTGTAGATAAAAAATATAGATGAAAAATATAATAAAATAAAAAACAGGAGGATAAAAAGTTATGGAAGGAATAGTACAGGCAGCAGCTTTATTAGGAGCAGGAATAGCGGCAATAGGAGGAATAGGAGCAGGACTGGGGCAGGGAATTGCTACAGGATATGCAGTTGAGGCAATATCGAGACAGCCTGAAGCAAAGCAGGATATAATGCAGACATTAATTACAGGATTGGCAATAACTGAATCAACAGGGATTTATGCACTAGTAATCTCATTCCTTTTAATATTCTTAAAAGGATAGTTGTATATTAACAGTTAATATAGTACGTAAATATTAAGGAGAATAGAAATGTCAGAAGGAGCAAAATTAGTAAATATAGATTTTACGATGGCTATCCAAATAGTAAATTTTCTGGTGCTGGTTTATTTTTTCTGGAGAGTTTTTTCAAAGAAAATAGGAAAAATTCTTGAAGAAAGAAAGCATCTTGCCCTATCGGAAATGGAAATAGTGGAAGAAGAAAAGGAAAAACTTGAAGAACAGAAAAAGGCAATGGAAAAACTGAAAAAAGAATCAAAGAGAAGAGCCAATGAAATACTTATTAAAGCTGAAAGACAGGCAGATGAAAGAAAAGACCAGATTGTTTCTTCAGCTATGAATAACAGGGAAAGAATGATGATGAAAGCTGAAGCGGATATTGAAAAAATGCGACAGAATGCTAAATTTGAGTTACAGAAGGAAGTAGGGGAAATGGCTGTCGAGCTTGCAGAAAAAATCATAAAGGAAAACATAAAGGACAAGCAGGATGAAATAATAGACAACTTTATTAATGAAATAGGAGATTAACAGGATGGACAAGGAGGCAATAGCTAAAAGATATGCATCAGCTATTTATGATATAGCAGAGTCTTCAGACAAAATAGGTGAGATAAGGGAGGCACTTAATATTCTGGCGGAAAATTACAATGAAGACGAGGAGTTTAAAGTTTTTTTATTGGATCCGTCGATAAAATATGATGAAAAAGTCAAATATTTACATAAATCTTTTGATTTTATAAGTGAAGATGCCTTTAAAATAATAAATTACCTTGTAAAAAAGGGAAGAGTTTCCCTCGCTGAAAAAATACGGGACAGCTATTTAAAAATTTATTATGAGAAAAATAATAAAATACTCGTAAATGCAACTTTTACAAAAGAGCTGTCAGATAATCAGAGGGAAGCGCTTATGAAAAAACTGGAAGGAAAATATAAAAAAAAGATAGTCTTAAATCTTTCAGTTGATGAAGAACTCATAGGTGGAGGAATTATAAAAATAGGAAATAAAGTAATTGACGGTTCAATTAAAAGCCAGATTGAAAACATAAAGAAAATATTTTAGAACAGGAGGTGTTTTTTCTTGAGAATTAAACCGGAAGAAGTCAGCAAGATTATCCGTGATGAAATAGAAGGATATAACAAATCACTGGATATTGCAAATACAGGAACTATATTGGAAATTGGAGATGGAATAGCCAGAATATATGGATTAAGCAAAGCAATGTCAGGAGAACTGCTGAAGTTTGAAAATGGTGTTATGGGAATGGTACTGAACCTTGAAGAGGATAATATAGGAGCAGTTATTTTTGGTGAGTCCAGAGGTATAAAAGAGGGAGGAATTGTAAAAAGTACCGGAAAAGTTGCAGAAGTTCCTGCAGGAGAAGACCTTCTAGGAAGAGTTGTAAATGCTCTGGGAGAGCCCATTGATGGAAAAGGAAGCATTGAAGCTTCAAAATATATGAAAATAGAAAGACCGGCTTACGGAATAATAGACAGAAAACCTGTAAGTGAACCACTTCAGACAGGAATAAAGGCAATTGATGGAATGTTTCCAATAGGAAAAGGCCAGAGGGAACTTATAATAGGAGACAGACAGACAGGAAAAACAGCCATTGCAATAGATACGATAATTAATCAGAAAAATAATGATGTAGTTTGTATATACGTGGCAATAGGACAGAAAAGATCAACTGTAGCACAGATATATAAAAAGCTTGAAGAGCTTGGAGCGTTAGAGTATACAATAATAGTTGCCGCAACAGCTTCAGAATCTGCTCCTTTGCAATATCTTGCACCATATGCGGGAGTTGCAATGGGAGAATATTTTATGGAACAGGGAAAACATGTACTTATAATTTATGATGACCTGTCAAAACATGCAGTGTCATACAGGGAAATGTCACTTCTGCTTAGAAGACCGCCAGGAAGGGAAGCATATCCAGGAGATGTATTCTACCTTCATTCAAGACTGCTTGAAAGAGCTGCAAAACTTAGTGATGAACTCGGTGGAGGGTCTATAACTGCACTGCCGATTGTAGAAACAAAAGCAGGAGATATTTCAGCATACATACCTACAAATGTTATTTCAATAACAGACGGACAGATATTTTTAGAAACAGATCTGTTTAATTCAGGATTCAGACCGGCAATAAATCCAGGAGTTTCAGTATCAAGGGTTGGAGGAAGTGCACAGATAAGAGCGATGAAACAGGTGGCATCAAAAGTGAAACTGGAACTGGCACAGTATAATGAACTGCTGGCATTTACACAGTTTGGGTCAGATCTTGACAAGGCTACAAGGGATCAGCTTAACAGAGGGGCAAAAATAATGGAGGTTCTGAAACAGAGCCAGTACAATCCTTACAAAGTTGAAGAACAGGTAGTTTCCTTCTACTGTGTTACAAACGGTTACTTTGATGATGTACCGACAGAAAAAGTAAGGGCATTTGAACATGACCTGATTGAAAGCCTGAGAACAGAAAATGAAATTTTATCTGAAATAAAAAGAGAAGAAAAAGTAACAGATGAAATAAAGGAAAAACTGAATGAATATGTTACAGGATATAAGCAGGATTATGTATGGTAGGTGACATAAATGGCTGAAAATATGAAGGAAATAAAAGAAAGAATTGACAGTGTAAAAAATACGAATCAGATAACTAATGCAATGAACATTGTTTCTTCGACTAAATTTAAGAAATTTCAGATTTTGACATTGAAATCAAGGGAGTACTCAAAAACAATTGAAACTGCCTTTGATAATCTTGTTGCAGGATTAAAAAGTCATAGATATGAAATATTTGACGGAAAACCTGAAGTGAAGAAGATAGGTATTGTTGTAATGACATCTGACAGGGGATTATGTGGAAGCTTTAATTCAAACACCCTTAGAAAACTTGAAGAAATGAAAAAGAATTTTGAAAAGGAAAATAAAGAAGTTTCAGTGATTACAATAGGGAAAAAAGCAAAAGATTACTGTAAATCAAGAAATATAGCAGTAGACAGTGAGTACACCCAGTTAATTCCTGAAACTATGTTTGAGAAAGGTAAAAAAATAAGTGAAGATATTGTACAGTTTTATCTGAATGATTTTTATGATGAAGTATATCTGATTTTTTCAAGATTTGTTTCAGCAATTGAATATAATATTCAGATAGAAAAAATTCTTCCAATTGAGAAAAAGGAAGGACTTCCTAACAAGGAATATGTGTTTGAGCCTTCGGAGGAAGAAGTTTTACGTTCTTTCATTCCTAAAGTTCTGAATATAAAATTATATCAGTCGTTGCTTGAGAATTCTGCCAGTGAGCATTCGGCAAGAATGTCCGCCATGAAACAGGCCAGTGACAACGCTGAAGAAATGATAAGAAAACTTACAGTGCAGTATAACAGGGAACGTCAGACAATGATTACACAGGAATTATCTGAAATAGTAAGCGGTTCGGAAGCGCTGAAATAGAATTTGAAAAAATGAATAAAAATCGAAGGAATATATGGAAGAAAAAAGAACACAATAAGCAGAGGAGGTTAAAAAGTTGCTTAACAAGGGAAAACTGGTTCAGATAATTGGGCCGGTTATAGATGTTAGATTTGAAGAGAAACTGCCGGATATATATAATGCCCTGGAAGTGTATGATGATAACGGTGAAAAGCTGGTTGCCGAAGTACACTCGCATAATGGAAATAATGTTGTCAGGGCAGTTGCAATGACAGGAACAGATGGACTTAGAAGAGGTCTGGAAGTAGTGGATACAGGAAAACCTATACAGGTTCCTGTGGGAAGACAGACACTTGGAAGAATATTTAATGTATTAGGGGAACCTGTTGATAATGGAGAAGCAGTCAGTTCGGATTTTATGGATTCGATACATAAGGAAGCACCTTCATTTGAACAGCAGGGGACTGACAGTGAAATACTTGAAACAGGGATAAAAGTGGTAGACTTACTGGCTCCATATCTTAAAGGTGGAAAAATAGGACTTTTTGGAGGTGCAGGAGTAGGTAAGACCGTACTGATACAGGAACTTATAAATAATATTGCAAAAGGACATGGAGGACTTTCTGTATTTGCAGGAGTAGGGGAAAGAACAAGAGAAGGAAGAGATCTATATAATGAAATGAAGGAAAGTGGTGTTTTAAATAAGACGGCACTGGTTTATGGACAGATGAATGAGCCACCTGGTGCAAGACTAAGGGTAGGACTTACAGCGCTTACGATGGCAGAATATTTCAGGGATAAGGAAGGACAGAATGTGCTGCTGTTTATAGACAATATATTCAGATTTACTCAGGCAGGAGCAGAAGTTTCAGCTCTTTTGGGAAGGATGCCTTCAGCAGTGGGATATCAGCCAAATCTGGCAACAGAGATGGGAGCACTGCAGGAAAGAATAACTTCCACAAATACAGGTTCAATAACTTCTGTACAGGCAGTTTATGTACCGGCAGATGACCTCACAGATCCGGCACCTGCAACTACATTTGCCCATCTGGATGCTACTACAGTTCTGTCAAGACAGATTGCCTCTCTGGGAATTTATCCTGCTGTGGATCCGCTTGATTCCACATCAAGAATACTGGAGCCTGAAATAGTAGGAAATGAGCATTACAAAGTTGCAAGGGAAACTCAGAAGGTATTACAGAGATATAAGGAACTTCAGGATATAATTGCAATACTTGGAATGGATGAACTGGATGAGGAAGATAAGCTGACTGTAAACAGGGCAAGAAAAATTCAGAGATTTTTTTCACAGCCGTTTTCAGTAGCAGAACAGTTTACAGGAATGAAAGGGAAATATGTTCCTCTAAGGGATACAATAAGAGGATTTAAGGAAATTCTTGATGGACTCCATGATGACCTTCCTGAACAGGCATTTCTATATGTAGGAACTATTGATGAAGCAGTTGCAAAAGCAAGGGAACTTATGAATGAATAAAAAATCTAAAGACAGGAGAAAACTATGGCAACAGAATTTATTGCAAAGGCTGTAACGCCTGAAGGTCTTGTTTTCAGAAAACCTGTAACTTTTTTAAAGATAAGAACCGAAAATGGAGATATCGGAATACTGGCAAACCATATTAATTTTATATCTCCTCTCGGTGCAGGTGAAATGCTTATAAGAGAAAAAGATAATAAGGAAACTTCCTACTACATATCGGGAGGATTTCTGGAAGTAAGACAGGATAAAGTAGTAATCCTGGGAGAAGATGTACTGGAAGCTACAACGGCAGAAGCTATGAAAATGGCAAGACAGGCTGCGATTGAGCAGGCAAAACAGCATAAAATAAGGGAAGAACAGGATATTTTAGGAAGCAAGAAAAAAATTCAGCAAAATTTGAGAAGAAAATAGTGCAATTATTTTGTTTATATGTTATTATATAAATAATAAGTATAAATGGAGACGGGTTTATGAAAAAATATCTGGATGAAATGACGACGGAAGAATTAATACATCTCGCAATGCAGGAATGTATCTTTCTTGAATTAACTTTTAATAGGGAGAAAACTATAAAAAAATTAGAACAGAAAGGTTATGAACGTATTAAGGAATCTGGGAGTTTGCCTGAAAAAGAAAAGGTTTCAGCAATAGAAGAAAAGGTTTGTCTGGATGAAGAAAATGAAAATATAGAAAAAAAGGGAGGCTACGAAGTTATGAAAGAAGATTTAATTTTGAAAGAAGAAGAATCAATAAAAGAAGAAATTGAAGTTGAAGAAGTAGACTTTTCTGTAGAATCTATATTTCCTTACAGAAGTAGAAGCTATTACAGAAATTATCCTAACAGAAAGCTGATGAAATCTGTTATAAGAATTCATAGAGGAAATAAAAAGAAGTCTTTAAAGGATTTTTCTTTTAACTACAAGGATATAGATGAAGAACAGATAAAAAAGAGAGAAATTGAAACAGAAATTAACCGTTCAAAATTTGAAAAAAGAGCAGAATATGAAATTAAATCAAAAGACGAAGACATTTATTTTGATAAGGCGTATCTACCTAGCTCATATTTTGTTGATGAAGTAGTTTTAATGCCTAAAAATCCTACAACATTATTTGTTTATTGGGAAATAAGGGACGACACATTTGAAAGACTGTCTAAAAATAATCATATAATAGATAATATTGTGATTAAACTTATGAAAGACGGACATGAATATAAAAAAATAATAAGACATGAAAGAATAGGTTCACATTATATTACTGAAGTAGATGCCAGTCAAAGTTATGAAGTACTTATAGGATATGAAGATCAGTATGGAAATTTTTCAGAAGTTGCTCACTCAGCTGAAGCTATAGTTCCGTCAGATAAATTATCTGATAACTTTGATTTGTTATGGGGTACAGTTAAGGAAGATAAAAATACTAATCAAATAATTAAATATATTAACAGTCCTATTCCTACACCTGAAAATAAAGAATTCATAGAGCTTTCCAATGGTGGAAGTATAGCTGATGATGAAGAATTTACAGTGGAGGTGCTGGAAAGACTTTTAAAGGTGGGAGCTTCAGAACAGCTTATTGAAAGAAGGGAAAGAAAAGTGAAACCTGATAAACTGATAATGATTGGATCAAGCAGTTCAAAATAGAAAATGAATTAAATAATAAGTTTATAAAAGTTTTTTATAAATGAAATAACAATTAAATAAAATACACTAAATAAAGTAAAAAACTCTATAAATTTGATTTTTTTACTTTATTTTTATATTTAGAATTTCATATGAATAAATGCGTATATTTTTATATTTGAAAAACGTTTATAAAAATGCTAATATATAACGTCGTTGTAAAAATATTAAAGGTGAAATTGACAAATAAATAATTTTAGGAGGTAAAATGTTTCAAAACTTTGAGAGCCTATTGATATGGATAGTTTCAATAGAGCATATACATTTAGTAGTTTATATAAGCTTTTTAATAGCTATTCTAGTTTCAGAAAGATCCCCTGAAACAATAGTTGCATGGATTTTTACAATAACTGTTTTTCCAGTTTTTGGATTTATACTGTATCTTGTATTTGGAATAAACTGGAGAAAAAACAGGATAGAATCTTTACAAAATAAGAATCGGAGAAGTTTATTCAAAGGGATTCCGAGCCTTACAAAAAACTTTCTGAAATATGATCCTGCAGAGATTTTTCATTCTCGTAAGGTAAAACCGGAAGATTTAGATATACTTATGAATAATACAGGAATTTCCCAGGAAGAAAGTGAAATTGTTAAGCTTTTATATGCTTCAGAAGGTACATATCTGACTCACAACAGTTCATATGAAATGTTTTATGATGGGAAAGAAGCTTTTGATTCCATTATTCAGGATTTGAAAAATGCAAAAGAAACAATTTATATGGAATACTTCATATGGAAATCGGATAAGCTTGGAGAAAAAATAAAGGATATACTAGTAAAAAAAGCAAAAGAAGGTGTAAAGATAAGACTTCTTTTTGATGGAATGGGATCTCTTGGAACAATCTCAGAAAAATACAGGAAAGAACTTTTAAAAGTTGGCGTAGAATTTAAATATTTTCTGGATATAAAATTTGCCCTTTCAAAATTTAATTATAGAAATCATAGAAAAATAACGATTGTAGACAATAGAATTCTTCACACCGGAGGAATGAACCTTGGAGAAGAATACATAACAGGGGGAAAAAGATTTGAAAGCTGGAGAGATACAAATGTGAGAATTCAGGGAGAACTTGTACTTCATTATCTTGCAATATTTGTGACAGACTGGCTTAACAGCGGGGGAAAACAGGATTTTAAAATGTCTGATATAGAAGAAGTTATAGAAGAACATAAAAAGGTACAGAAAGATAGCCCTTATCTTATGCAGGTATCTTCAAGCGGACCTGATACAATATGGACAACTTTAAAGTATACCTATTCAAAACTTATAGGATCGGCTAAGAAAGAAATACTTATTCAGAGTCCATATTTTATACCTGATACTTCATTAGTGAGCCAGCTAAAAATTGCTGCACTTTCAGGAGTGAAAATAAAGCTTATGATAGCAGGAGTTCCAGATAAGAAAATACCTTACTGGATTGCTGAAACATATTTTGCAGAACTTCTTCTGGCAGGTGTAGAGATATACAGATATAAAGCTGGATTTATACATTGTAAAAATATTGTAGTTGATGGAAGGGTATCCACTATGGGAACATGTAATTTTGATATGAGAAGCTTTGAAATAAACTATGAAGTGAATTCTATTTTTTATAATGAAGAAATAAGTCAAAGTATGAGAGAACAATTTTATAAGGATTTAAGCTTCTGTGAAGAGATAAAAGAAGAAAATCTGAAAAAGACAGTATTCTGGAGAAAAATCAGAAATTCACTTTTCAGGGTAGTTTCACCTATAATGTAGTTAGACAGATATGCCGGTATCTGTTAATAGAATAAGACAGGGGATGTGAGATGAAAGAAAATGCTATATTTAAAAGTGATGGAGTAGTTCTATTAAATAAAAGTAAGGGAATTTCCTCATTTAAAGCAATAAATAAGCTCAAGTGGATTATAAAATCAAATAAAGTCGGGCATGCAGGAACACTGGATCCTATAGCTGAAGGCCTTCTTATAGTAATGGTAAATAATGCTACGAAATTTTCTGACAATCTCATGAAAAAAGACAAGGAATATTTCGTAGAACTTGAATTAGGTTATGAAACTGCTACATATGATACTGAAGGTGAGATAAGCGAAAAATATGAAGGAGAGATAAATATTTCTGATGAAAGAATATTTGAAGTTATTAACAGTTTTACAGGAGAAATAATGCAGATCCCCCCTATGTATTCTGCCATTAAAATAAATGGAGAAAAGCTTTATGAACTTGCCCGTAAAGGAATTGAAGTAGAAAGACAGGCAAGAAAAGTAAAAATTTATTCAATAAGAGAGATAAATATAGAACAGAATAAGATTTCCTTTTATGCTGAAGTCAGCAGCGGGACATATATAAGATCTCTTGTGAGGGATATTGGAAGAAAGCTTGGAGTTTATGCAACAATGACAAGGCTTGTACGTACGAAAATTGATAAGTACAGCATTGATGAATCTGTTTCGCTTGAAGAAATAGAAAAAAAATTGAATGTTGGAAAAGAAATATTTGAAAAAAAACCTGTAAAGGATACTTCTGATGACAGTTCATATAATGAAAATAATGTTGACGGAAATGGGAAAATAGAAGAAATTATAAAATTTAAAAATATAGAGTGTATATTTAATTATGAAAAAATAACTGTTTCAGAAGAAAAATATAAAAAATTGAAAAATGGAATGACAGTTCTTGTGGGATTTAAAAAATTTAAGGATACATATACTGTTGCAGAAAATAAATTATACTGTGTATATGTGAAAAATGAAATATCTGGGAAAAAAGAATTTAAGGGAATTGTTAAAGTTACAAGAAAAAGTCATGATAAAGTATATTTAAAAAGGGAAAAATATTTCATATAAAATAATATCAAATAAATTTTAGAAAGCACAAGAAAATGTTGAGTTTTAGTAACCCTAATTAAATTTTTATAATTGAAAAAATAACGTTTGTGTGTTATAATAAAAAAATGACAAAAAATAGAAATGAGGAAAAAATGCGAATTTTGGGTATTGATCCAGGAACAGCTATTGTTGGATATTCTATTGTTGAGTTTGATAAAGGAAAATATAATGTTTTAGATTATGGATGTATCTATACTGATAAAGATGAAGATATGCCAATAAGACTGGAAAAAATATATGATTCGCTTGATAATCTTATAAAATTATGGAAACCGACTGATATGGCAATTGAAGACCTGTTTTTTTTCAAGAATCAGAAGACAATAGTAAAAGTTGGACAGGCAAGAGGAGTGATAACACTTGTTGGTCAGAAGAACAGAATGAATATATTCAGTTATACACCATTACAAGTTAAAATGGGAATAGCCAGTTATGGAAGGGCAGAAAAGAAACAGATACAGGAAATGGTAAAAATTATTCTTAAACTTGATGAAATTCCAAAACCTGATGATGCCGCAGATGCTTTGGCGATTGCCATAACACATATAAATTCGAAAAACAGTTTTGGGGGATTTACAAGAGGAGACAATATAAGTAAAAAACTTGAAAAACTCAATTCTAATAAAATAAAACTGGAAGATTACAAAAAACTCATAAGATAAGGAAGGTAACAGAATGAATATAGTTCTTTTATATCCTGAAATACATGTCAATACGGGAAATATTGGAAGAACATGTGTCCTGACAAATACAAAGCTGCATCTGATAAAACCGTTGGGATTTTCTCTTGATGCAAAGGAAATACGAAGAGCAGGACTTGATTACTGGAAGGATGTCCAGTTACATGTATGGGAAAATTTTGAACATTTTTTTCAGGAAAATATAGAAGGAAAAGACAATGTAAAATTATATTTTGCAACGACTAAAACAGATAAAAAATATACAGATGTAAAATATGGAAAAAATGATTATATAATGTTTGGGCCTGAATCAAAGGGAATACCGGAGGATATATTGAATAAATACAAGGAAGACAATATCACAATACCGATGCTTCCTTTGGGAAGATCTCTCAATTTATCAAATTCTGCTGCAATAATTTTATATGAGGCATTAAGGCAGAATGA
>ERZ773070.1121-NODE-1121-length-17167-cov-11.894168_pt1 | contig 17167 bp, 22 predicted proteins | sample MGYA00580618_ERZ773070 | MGnify/ENA primary metagenome ERZ773070 (study PRJEB29015, sample SAMEA2738023) | human oral metagenome | biome: human oral; feature: human-associated habitat; material: dental | place: China | collected 2019 ... | reverse complement strand
CAGCAAAAGAACGAAGCAAGCAAGGGGCACATCACCGTCGCGGTAGTACGTAGTACGCGGTAGCCTCGTTCGATTCCGTCGCGCCCGATCACACGGGCACATCCGCGTCCGAGCACGCTCAGCAAGCGTAGCCCCTCTATCCCTATCCACCGTTCAAGAAATGGCATGCATACACCTTCCCGCAACAAGAACTGACTCCCGGCGGCGGTAAAGTAATCGCTATATGGGCTGCACACACCTCCTAGGAAATCCCAAAATGAAGAATTGTCTCCACGAACGCACCAAAACCCCGTCCAAGAGACACACCCACAAGGGCGCGCATACCCACACCGCGACCCCGTGCAACTTGCTTGAACGGAATCTGCCCCTAGAACATCTAGCAGACCACAGAACAATCGTTAGAATTAACTCTTCGAATACAGCTCTCTTAACGGCCAAACATTATTAGAAAACGCAGTGTCACCATCACTACTCATGGTCGCCCCTATTTTCTGCTCCGACGTATTTAGCGCAGCCTGATAAGTGGTATACGCTGTATAAGCGCTAACGGCAGCCGTACCGATAGCAACAGCCACCGCAATCGCAAGCCCAACAATAGCGGCAAGACCAATCACTGAAGCAGACGCGGCGATATAGGTTCCAATAGCGGCAAGGGTAGCAAATAAAAATGTTATAATAGCAGTATTAATCGCTGAAGCCAGGTCTTTCTCAGCCAAAAGGGCATTTTCGATTTCATCTGCAACTACCAGACAATCCGAGCTCAATTCGGAAGCTGCCTTTACTTGTATGTCCGTGACCTCAGTATACGCACGGGCGCCGACTCCTTGCCAATACCCTTGCCTCCCTTTCAGGTCCGAAGAAACCATACCTCCCACTTCCGCTAATCTGATACATAAACTGTTTCGAAGAGCGACAGAGACTTGATGATAAGGCTCCCCTACCTCTGTAATGCGTTGACCAATAAGGACAGCTAGTATCGAAATGGAATCAGTCGCGACAGTTACCTTTTTGGCTGCACTACTTACCGACGAAGCAGCATTCGTCATTCCCATCGAATTAAGTGCACCGGCTACAGTATCCGACGCCTGATTGAACGAGTTTGTAGTCTCTCTCATCCTGTCTGCGGATTCCAGCACTCTATTCCCTGCATCTACGTTATTCACAATCTAGCCTCTCTTCCTTAAGAGAAAATTTCCCCATCAGTGTATTCATAGTCATTAGCCGCATTTCTTAACGATTCTGCAATGGATGCAAACTTATCCCTCCCCTGTTCACCGAATGGTATGTAGCGCCCTTCCAGCACAGCTCGTGCATACAACACGGTTTCATTTCCTTTTCCGGCTGGCAGAAGAGACACTGCGTCGGAAACCTCCTTCAGCGCATCACCCACTGAACTCGATTTCGCATCCCACTGCCCCGCATCATCACGGAGCGCTTGGGTTTCTACATAAAGCCCGTCTTTGGATATTGTTTTAGACATTGCCCTCTCCTTCACACGTCCGTTATGAACGCCCTATATTGCTGATCAATTGCGCGATGATGGTACTACCCTGCGACAAAAGGTCACCGGACATTCCTTTGATGTCATTATCGGGCTCCGCCATCAACTCGTCCTTTATCGCGGCCTGCACCGTGACGAAGGGCTGCGTCTGCGCCCAGTAGGCGTTGACATGGACGGCGGTGGGGTGGCCAGCGGCCCTCTCGCACCACACGGGTGTGGAGTCATCGTACTCCGCTGCCGCGCCGCCGTTGAGGAAGCCGGGATCATCGAGCAACGTGAGCACCCGTTCCGCGTACGCGTTCGCGTTCTCAATCGCCACCTCCCGCGGAACGGCCTCCTCGTAGGAACGGCGGATCAGCTCCTCGGAACCCTCTTGGATCTGCCGGACCCACGGGTCCGTCAACAGGTTGATCGGCTCATTCTCAATATCCTCGAAGTCGTCGGACATCTCTCCGAGAGCCTCGTCGAACCCACTGAGCAGCTCGCTCTGCGCCTCACCGAGGAGCGCCGTCAGGGCGTCGCCCAGGTCCTCCGGGTCGATCTCGTCCTGCCAGTCACTTTCTATAACGAAGTCCTCGATACTGCCATCGCGCAGCATGGTGAGCTGCAAAGACTCCGTGGAGTCGACCACGGTGACACTGTCCGGGATGCTCTCACTGGCCTCGCTCATCAGCGCCGAAAAGGAACTCAGCCGCGCCGTTGTCCTCATGAGGTCCTCAAGCTCGGGCGGCACCTCTGAAAATGACATTCCAACCTACCTTGAACACAATAATCGATACACCGAACCCCGGGTGCGCGGCGGCGCACACTGGTGCAACTCCGCATCCACCATCCTCTGAACGTGGCGCACGCCATCAACCATGGGCCCACATCTCCTTCCACAGCAATCAGAATTACTCAGTGACCATCGAACGCGACTCAACTGACGCGGCCAGTGTACGGCGACAAAAGTGAATTGTACAGTACTTGTACGAAATATTTACATAGCATTCATATCGAATGCCCAAAATTCTGCGCCAGGATCCATGAAATCGGACTTGGTTTTTTCACAGGACGTGCAGCGTGCGGTGTGTGTAGGCTTCCGCAGGGGTTTTCCGGCCGAGGCGTTTGCGTGGTCGTTGGTTAAGGGCTCTTCGCATTTGGGGGTGTAGGGGTGGTGCGGGGGGTTCGGCGTGTCGTGGCCGGGTGAGGGTCGAGGTCTTTCAGATGGAGGTTCCTACGCCATCCATCTGAAAGACCTCGACATGTCTGAGATCGCCCTGACCTGAGCGCGTTCACTCGCCTTGACAGCCTCGAGTTGGAGGTGTGGGGCCAGTATGTGGGGGAGGACCGGACCGTGTTGGCGTGCCGGGTCATGAAAGAGGATCCGTGGTGCCGGCGGTGCGGGTGCCAGGGCGTCGCACGAGACACGGTGATCAGGCACTTGGCCCACGAGTCCTACGGGTGGCGCCCCACCATCTTGCATGTGAGCGTGCGCCGCTACCGGTGCCGGACATGCTCGCATGTGTGGCGTCAAGACATGGGCAAAGCAACAGCCGATCCGCGTGCCAAGCTCTCGCGTGCGGCGGTGCGCTGGGCGCTGGCGGGGTTGGTCGTCCACCATCTGACGGTGGCGCGCATCGCCGATGCGCTGGCCGTGTCATGGAATACCGAGCCTGTTAATTTTTCTGTGTATGCGGGTTAGAGGTAGGGGGTGGTCCGGTCGGGGTGGGCGGCGGTGAGTTCGTGCTGGGGCTTGTTCTGCGGTTGGTGGTGGGTTGGCCTTGGTATGGGGCGGGGTGGGGCGGTGCGTTTGCTGGCGGGTTCGCCCTGGTCCTTGTCGCGTTCGCGGGCGCGTTCGTCGCTGTTGCGGGTCTGCTGGTCGCAGTAGTTCAACTGCGGCCTCGTCGGAGGAGAGTAGTGGCCGCGGTTCTTGGTCACCTTGCGCAGTTGGTGGTTCAAGGACTCAATAGCGTTGGTGGAGGGGGCACCTCCCACGCCAGTGGGGGAGACACGACGCGGCGCCCCGTGGGCGGGAAGCCCAGGAACGGCGTGAACCGGCCTGGGCCCTGTCCCACGTCGCCACCGTCTGGGGGCAGCGGGCCCGGGGTCGGACTCGGCGAAGTCCTCCAAGGCCCCGGAGGGCCGCCTCCTCGCCTGGCGCGGTGTAGACGAGTTTGAGGGCGGCCGCGACCCTCCTGCGGTCCTTGTGGGGGACGAACCGCATGGAGGAGCGGACCGGTGGTGCCCGCGCAGGCCCGTGGGCCCTGGACTGGGGCCGGGTGGTCACGGGTCGCCTCCGTGGTGGGCTGGTGGGCCCGTCGCATTCCCCCGCGCGCTCCGCTCCTTGGCGGGAGGCGCCCCCTCTACGATCAAGCGCGCCCCGCCACGCCCCTGTCGCGCCGGTTCGACCGCACGCGGCGCCGGTCAAGGACGGTTCCCTCACCGCGTCTTTGACCCAGACGCCCCGTGTGCTCAACTGCCCGTCCACGGCTGCTCCGACGGCGATGTGGGCGGCGCGGCTGGAGACCTGGTGGTCGGCGCGGGGCCATGGACGCGGATCGCGCCCCGGGGTGGATCACGGGGAAGGAAGGGCCTCCAAAGGCCTGCGCCGCCCGCTGGACGGCTCCGGGCGCACCGCGTCGGTGATCTTGGAGATCGTTCCCGCGCTCAGGTCCACACCGATCGTGGACGCCAGGTGGTGGCCGATGCCGCGCACCGTCATGCCCGGGCGGATCAAGCCGATGGATCACCCCGGGCCTGGCTCGCCCGGGTCGGCGCTGTCCCCTTGCGCTACCCGCCGCGGCGCCGAGCGAGCCCGCCCGGCACCGTGGGCGGCCACCGGTCCCGAAGAACCCCACCTCCGAGGTCGACGGTCTTGGCCGCACTCCCGTTCCTCGTGCTGGGACGCGCCGACGGAGCCGACCCGGCCCCTCCCACAATTCCAGATGATCGGTCAGCTCAGCGGCCAGCCCGCGTTCCAGGGCCACTCTTCGAGCGAAGCGGGCAGCAGGCCATCAGTCCCAGTGATCACCGGCCCCTGCCCGAATCGATCCGCTCGAACAAGCCGTCCAACGCCCCACAGGAACACAACTGCTCCACCACACCCGCGCCCGCCAACACCAGCCATCACACCATCAGTCACCACGTATCGATCCTCTCAAATCAAAGGGAACACACAGACAACTGAACACGCCCCATCCGTCATCTGATGGTGGCGCGCATCGCCGACGCGCTCGCTGTGTCATGGAACACCGCCAACACGCTGTCCTGAGCGAAGGCAGGCGCGCGCTCACCGCCGACACGCCGCGTTCTGGGGGTGCGCGCGTGATCGGCGTTGATGAACACGCCTGGCGGCGCACTCCCCACGGCGACAAGGCGCGTCACCGTCATCTTGGACTTGACGCCCGTCCAAGACCGCAGTGGTCCCCCGCGTCTGCCGGACATGGTCCCGGGCCGCTCCGAGCAGGTCTTCAAGACCTGGCTCGCCTCCCAACCCCACACTTGGCGCGAAGGCATCGAGACCGTCGCGATGGACGGATTCACCGGATTCAAGAGAGCGGCCGCCGAAGAACTGCCCGATGCCACGACGGTCATGGATCCCTTCCATGTCGTACGCCTGGCCGGTGACGCCCTCGATGAGTGCCGTCGGCGCGTCCAACAACAACTCCACGCACGGCGCGGCCGCGCCACTGATCCCCTGCACAAGGCGCGGCGCATCCCGCACACCAGATCCAGCCCGCCCGCCCCTCGCCAGCAGCACCAGGTTCTTGATCTGTTCGCCAGTGACGAGCACGTCGCAGTCGAAGTCACTTGGAGCATCTACCAGAACACCATCGACGCCCACAGCCAGTCCGACAGGCACACCGGCAAGGCCCTCATGCAAACCGAAACCACCACCCTCGGATTCCGCAACCCCACCCACTACATCACCCGAGCACTCCTCGAAACCAGCGGATTCAGACCCCTAACTACACCCCAAATCATAAAGAGCCCGTAATGCTCGACGAAAAGCGTCTCACCCACCCATACACTGCGCGATTCAAACCCGACATGGGGAGTGCCTGTAGTCCGCACCGTGCGGGACCATAATTGACGCGGAGCCCCCGCTGATATCCCAGCCCCTCACCGTGTTCTGCCACGTGCTCGCCCCGTCCAGGATAACCAACACGTTCCCGTTCGTGGCGTAGCAGATGTGCTGGCCCGCGCCGAAACCGCTCACCCCCGTCAGTCCGACGATCCACGCGCGCTGCGCCCCATTGGCCCACTCGTCCGCCGGGCGCGCCGCCAAGGGGTAGGGGACACCACCGTCAACCGTCCAGGGAATGGCGTCCACCTGGGCGACATCGGTGCCCTGGTAGGCCGAATCCGACCGCCGCGAAGGCCCATCGAACGAACGCGCGATCAGCCTGTGAAAGGTCAGGAACAGGAATGGAAGTACCGCCACAAAGAAAATGACCAGGGCGGCGACGTACTTACCCCTGAGCAGGGAACTGCGGGGTGCCGGGGCCACGCTCGGCAAAAGAACGTCCGAGGAAACCCACTCCCGACAGCGCACTGCGCAAGGCCTGGCTCAATCGCCGGCGTAGAGTTGTTTGTCTGGCCATTTGCCCGAAACGAATACTGAAGCCCCCGGATTGGGTCCTATTTTCTTCAATTTACTCAAATCGACGTATGAATTCGCTTTCTGTTGGTCGCGTTGGTCATTAGCAGTCGTAACTTTACTATAGAAATGCACTACTGTCGCAACAAGTCCGACAACGCCTGCAGCAGTAATTGGAGGGATTAGACCAATTACGGAAGCAATCACCTCAAGGGCGAATTCAATTGAAATTGAGTCGAAAGAGTTCTTATAAGCTTCCGAGTTATTCCAATCTTCGCGTAGTATCGCGGCGAGTTGAAGCGCGCTGGCGCTCAGTTCCGAAGCAGCTTTTAACTGTTTGTCAGCGTATTTCGAATAGGCCTTGGCACCGTCACCACTCCAATTGTCCTCATCCAGTCCTTCAAGTTCCGACTCCAGCTCCCGGAGACGCTGGGCCTCCACACCTGGTGGTGCCGGGCCCCTCGTCGGCATCGATCCAGGGGCCTGGCGGACCCAGCCGCGCAGAGTCCCGGGGTTGACCCCCAGCCCTCGTCGCCGACGCGCCTGAAACACCCCCTGGCCGATCCGGATCGGCCATGGCACCCCAAACACCAGCCGGATCGCACGTCGTCTGAGCTCATCGGGGTACTTCCTGGGTGCGGGCATGATCCCTCATCCTTCCATGGATTCAGACCCTCCACCACACCCGGGGCGATCCACAACTCAACCAACGGCCACGCAAACGCCTCGGCTGGAAAACCCCTGAGGAATCCTACACGCACCGCATGTTGCACTCCCTATAAAAAACAAGATCAAACAACTCTACACACAAGAATAGAGAATAACAATGGAGCAAGAGACTCCGCCGTCGCACAGCATCAGGAAGGGCTACCCGAGTACAGCGTCCCCTTTGATGGCCAATGGTCGTCAAACACAGTGCTACCACCATTACTCAATGTCTCATCTACGTCTTTCATTGAACCTACCAGACTCGCTGAATAGGCAGAAAACGCCGTCAAAGCAGCCCCCACGAACACTGCTAAAGCGGTAATAGCAGCGAGTATAGTGCCGACGCCAGAAGGAGCAGTAATAATGCCCAAAATTTGCAAGACAGCAGCAGCAATAGCTATAATAAATGCAATGAGCGCAACATAAACAGCCACAACTAAAATAGCCTCAGCAGTAACGATACTCTCAATCGCGGTTGCAACTTTTAAAAGATGAGAGCTCAATTCAGAAGCTGCTTGCGACTGTAGATTTGCATGATCCCTATAGGCACTAGCACCAAGCCCCCTCCAACACCTATCCTGCATCCCATTAAAATTAGCGATGCCCCCAGCAACTACCGCCAACCTATGAGCAGACTCTACCCGAAGAACTGAAACCAACTCCATACTGGGGATCCCCACGTCATGAAGTCGACAGCCCGTCACAATACCTATTAGTGAATAGGATTCACTCGCATCATGCGTCTGTTTGGCTGCACTACTGACCGCCGAAGCAGTGTTCGTCATCCCTAATGCGTTAAGCCCACTAACCGCCGTATCCGATGCCTGAAAAAGAGAATCCAAACTGCCATTCAGGCAACCGACGACTTTCTGCAGCTCATCCACCGCACCCTTAATATCATTCACAGCTCTTTCCTTCCTCAGAAAATTTCTGCTTCAGTGTTTTCATAATCGTTAGCCGCTCTTTCTAAGGACTCCTTAATAGAATACATCTCCGCGCCCCCCTGCGTACAATATGGTAGGTAGTATTTGGTCAGTAACTCCACTGCTCTTACTGTGACCTCATCCCCCTTTTCAACGGGAATCGTTTCTATCACAGTTGTCGGCAATGACCACGCCCACTGCAAGCTACCAGAATACCGACCCCACTTCACGGCATCATCACGGAGTGCCAGAGTCTCCACATAAAGCCCGTCTTTGGATATTGTTTTAGACATTGCCCTCTCCTTCACACGTCCGTTATGAACGCCCTATATTGCTGATCAATTGCGCGATGATGGTACTACCCTGCGACAAAAGGTCACCGGACATTCCTTTGATGTCATTATCGGGCTCCGCCATCAACTCGTCCTTTATCGCGGCCTGCACCGTGACGAAGGGCTGCGTCTGCGCCCAGTAGGCGTTGACATGGACGGCGGTGGGGTGGCCAGCGGCCCTCTCGCACCACACGGGTGTGGAGTCATCGTACTCCGCTGCCGCGCCGCCGTTGAGGAAGCCGGGATCATCGAGCAACGTGAGCACCCGTTCCGCGTACGCGTTCGCGTTCTCAATCGCCACCTCCCGCGGAACGGCCTCCTCGTAGGAACGGCGGATCAGCTCCTCGGAACCCTCTTGGATCTGCCGGACCCACGGGTCCGTCAACAGGTTGATCGGCTCATTCTCAATATCCTCGAAGTCGTCGGACATCTCTCCGAGAGCCTCGTCGAACCCACTGAGCAGCTCGCTCTGCGCCTCACCGAGGAGCGCCGTCAGGGCGTCGCCCAGGTCCTCCGGGTCGATCTCGTCCTGCCAGTCACTTTCTATAACGAAGTCCTCGATACTGCCATCGCGCAGCATGGTGAGCTGCAAAGACTCCGTGGAGTCGACCACGGTGACACTGTCCGGGATGCTCTCACTGGCCTCGCTCATCAGCGCCGAAAAGGAACTCAGCCGCGCCGTTGTCCTCATGAGGTCCTCAAGCTCGGGCGGCACCTCTGAAAATGACATTCCAACCTACCTTGAACACAATAATCGATACACCGAACCCCGGGTGCGCGGCGGCGCACACTGGTGCAACTCCGCATCCACCATCCTCTGAACGTGGCGCACGCCATCAACCATGGGCCCACATCTCCTTCCACAGCAATCAGAATTACTCAGTGACCATCGAACGCGACTCAACTGACGCGGCCAGTGTACGGCGACAAAAGTGAATTGTACAGTACTTGTACGAAATATTTACATAGCATTCATATCGAATGCCCAAAATTCTGCGCCAGGATCCATGAAATCGGACTTGGTTTTTTCACAGGACGTGCAGCGTGCGGTGTGTGTAGGCTTCCGCAGGGGTTTTCCGGCCGAGGCGTTTGCGTGGTCGTTGGTTAAGGGCTCTTCGCATTTGGGGGTGTAGGGGTGGTGCGGGGGGTTCGGCGTGTCGTGGCCGGGTGAGGGTCGAGGTCTTTCAGATGGAGGTTCCTACGCCATCCATCTGAAAGACCTCGACATGTCTGAGATCGCCCTGACCTGAGCGCGTTCACTCGCCTTGACAGCCTCGAGTTGGAGGTGTGGGGCCAGTATGTGGGGGAGGACCGGACCGTGTTGGCGTGCCGGGTCATGAAAGAGGATCCGTGGTGCCGGCGGTGCGGGTGCCAGGGCGTCGCACGAGACACGGTGATCAGGCACTTGGCCCACGAGTCCTACGGGTGGCGCCCCACCATCTTGCATGTGAGCGTGCGCCGCTACCGGTGCCGGACATGCTCGCATGTGTGGCGTCAAGACATGGGCAAAGCAACAGCCGATCCGCGTGCCAAGCTCTCGCGTGCGGCGGTGCGCTGGGCGCTGGCGGGGTTGGTCGTCCACCATCTGACGGTGGCGCGCATCGCCGATGCGCTGGCCGTGTCATGGAATACCGAGCCTGTTAATTTTTCTGTGTATGCGGGTTAGAGGTAGGGGGTGGTCCGGTCGGGGTGGGCGGCGGTGAGTTCGTGCTGGGGCTTGTTCTGCGGTTGGTGGTGGGTTGGCCTTGGTATGGGGCGGGGTGGGGCGGTGCGTTTGCTGGCGGGTTCGCCCTGGTCCTTGTCGCGTTCGCGGGCGCGTTCGTCGCTGTTGCGGGTCTGCTGGTCGCAGTAGTTCAACTGCGGCCTCGTCGGAGGAGAGTAGTGGCCGCGGTTCTTGGTCACCTTGCGCAGTTGGTGGTTCAAGGACTCAATAGCGTTGGTGGAGGGGGCACCTCCCACGCCAGTGGGGGAGACACGACGCGGCGCCCCGTGGGCGGGAAGCCCAGGAACGGCGTGAACCGGCCTGGGCCCTGTCCCACGTCGCCACCGTCTGGGGGCAGCGGGCCCGGGGTCGGACTCGGCGAAGTCCTCCAAGGCCCCGGAGGGCCGCCTCCTCGCCTGGCGCGGTGTAGACGAGTTTGAGGGCGGCCGCGACCCTCCTGCGGTCCTTGTGGGGGACGAACCGCATGGAGGAGCGGACCGGTGGTGCCCGCGCAGGCCCGTGGGCCCTGGACTGGGGCCGGGTGGTCACGGGTCGCCTCCGTGGTGGGCTGGTGGGCCCGTCGCATTCCCCCGCGCGCTCCGCTCCTTGGCGGGAGGCGCCCCCTCTACGATCAAGCGCGCCCCGCCACGCCCCTGTCGCGCCGGTTCGACCGCACGCGGCGCCGGTCAAGGACGGTTCCCTCACCGCGTCTTTGACCCAGACGCCCCGTGTGCTCAACTGCCCGTCCACGGCTGCTCCGACGGCGATGTGGGCGGCGCGGCTGGAGACCTGGTGGTCGGCGCGGGGCCATGGACGCGGATCGCGCCCCGGGGTGGATCACGGGGAAGGAAGGGCCTCCAAAGGCCTGCGCCGCCCGCTGGACGGCTCCGGGCGCACCGCGTCGGTGATCTTGGAGATCGTTCCCGCGCTCAGGTCCACACCGATCGTGGACGCCAGGTGGTGGCCGATGCCGCGCACCGTCATGCCCGGGCGGATCAAGCCGATGGATCACCCCGGGCCTGGCTCGCCCGGGTCGGCGCTGTCCCCTTGCGCTACCCGCCGCGGCGCCGAGCGAGCCCGCCCGGCACCGTGGGCGGCCACCGGTCCCGAAGAACCCCACCTCCGAGGTCGACGGTCTTGGCCGCACTCCCGTTCCTCGTGCTGGGACGCGCCGACGGAGCCGACCCGGCCCCTCCCACAATTCCAGATGATCGGTCAGCTCAGCGGCCAGCCCGCGTTCCAGGGCCACTCTTCGAGCGAAGCGGGCAGCAGGCCATCAGTCCCAGTGATCACCGGCCCCTGCCCGAATCGATCCGCTCGAACAAGCCGTCCAACGCCCCACAGGAACACAACTGCTCCACCACACCCGCGCCCGCCAACACCAGCCATCACACCATCAGTCACCACGTATCGATCCTCTCAAATCAAAGGGAACACACAGACAACTGAACACGCCCGGGCATCGCCGTCATCGACGGGCCCGCAGACACCACCATGCCCGAGCTGGCCGAGGCCGACATCACCGTCACGTCCATGTGCGACTTCACCGCGACACTTGACAGCCACACCCACGCCACCGCCATGGTGCCCATCCTGGCCGCCCGAGGCTACGGCGTGGCGCGCGGAGCCCACATCACCAACTACGCAACCCCGACAGACTCGGACGCATACGACAGCGAGTGCAGGTCCTCCAACATCAATGACGCGATCAGCGCGGCGGTGGCCGACGGCGCCCGCGTCATCTTCATCTCACGCGGGGGGGAACTGGCGGAGCGCGCGCGAGGCCATCGCCGGGGCCGTCGCGCGGGGCGTCGTGGTCGCGGTGGCCACAGGCAACGAGAGCGCCGAGGACCCCTCCGACTCCCTGGCGTCCGTGAACGGGACTGTGGGGGTGGGGGCCTCCGACCCCAGTGGGCGCATCCAACCCTACTCCAACCTACGGCAAGGTCCGGACGGTCATGGCCCCCGGGGACCTGGACAACCACGACCTGGGCAACGGCGGGCAAGTGGCCTCCACATCCGGCACGTCCGTGGCCACCCCCATCGTGGCGGGGTTCGTGGCCGTGGCCATGCAGCGCTGGCCCCAAGCCACGGGCAACCAGATCATCCAGTCCCTGGTCGCCACCGCCACCACCGGCCACCAACCCCTGCTCAACCCCAACGGTCTGGACACCGCCGACCCCACCCAGTACCCCGACACCAACCCACTGCTCGACAAGTTCCCCGGAACCGAGCCCACCGCCCAGACCGTCGCCGACTACGCCGACGGCCTCCTGGCCATACAAACCGTCTTCGACAACGACCCCGCCTACACATACCGCGGCACAAACCCCACCACCATCAACGCCCACCCCGACCGCACCGCCCTGGACACCTCACCCCGCTACCACAAAACGAGGCTCCGACTGAGAACTCCTGGTCGGCTCAATGGCCCGGCGCAATGGCGACGACACCGCCGCCATCCGCGCTGAGCACCAACCCAGGGGCCTTGAGGGGGAGCTGATCCGGGGAGTCGGCCACGCGCGGAAGGCCCACGTGCTCGCCACTGCCCACATCGACGAGCACAGTGTTGCCGACCGCCAGGATCCGCCCTCCGTCACTGATGGCGAAATGGAGCCACTGGCCGACCCCTATGCTTGGCTGCCCGAACTTGCCGAGGACGAACTGCCACAGATCGGGATCATCACCCGAGATATCGATGGTCGCAGTCAGTCCCCCGGGCGTGCGGTACTCGACGTACCCGCAATCCGCAGCCGTGAGAACACCCAGAACGCGGGACTCATCGCCGTCGCGGTAGTACGCGGTCGCCTCGTCCAGCGTCGGAGTGCCCTGCCACACGGGCACGCCCGCGTCCGAGCACTCGCCCTCGCCCCGCGTGGAGACCGGCCAGCGCGCCGCGCCGAAGGCCCCGACAGCGGTCCCGTCCGCAGCGAAGGCGGCGATCTGCGAATCCCCCTCGCACGCGACCAGCCACCCGTCGACCGCCCCCGCGCTCCAGCACTTCCCCGTCGCCCGGCGCTCGGCACGCTTGACCCCGCCAGTGGCGGTGTTGAGGAACACACCAGGTTCCCCCAGCCCGTCCAGCCAGATCCACTCGTCCCCGCCCGATGCGGCGCTGCCCCGCATGGCGTAGTCCCGCACCCCCGTGGACGCCTCCCACATCACGTTCCCGTCGGCCGAGTGCCCCGTGCACCCGCCCGTACCGGGGTCGCACGCCACCAGCAGAGGACCCGTGGTGACGATGAGGTCCTTGTCCCCGCGCCCAGAGCCGTCCTGTCGCAGCCACGACAACGACACGGTCTGGCCGGTGCGCCCGTTGATCGCGTAGCGCCCGACGAAGAGTGTGTCGCCCACCCACACACTGCGCCGTTCGAGCCCGACATGGGGGGTGTCCGCAGACGGCACCGTGTACGACCACAGTTCACGCGGCACGCCCCCGCTGATATCCCAGCCCCTCACCGTGTTCTCCCACGTGCCGACGCCGTCCAGGGCGACCATCACGTTCCCGTTCGCGGCGTACCGCTTGCCCGTGGAACCGATGCCGCTCGCCGATGACAGTCCGACGCTCCACGCGCGCCGCGCCCCATTGGCCCACTCGTCCGCCGGGCGCACCGCAGCCAAGGGGTACAGGATGTCCCCGTCCACCGTCCAGGGGATGACGGACACCTCGTCGATGCCCGACTCGCGGGAAGCGGGATCCGACTGACGGCCCTCATCAGAAGAGCGCGACACCAAGTGGCAGGAGTAGAGCAGCAGCGGGAACACGACCAGCAATAGGATGCCCAGGCCGACGGCATCCCTCCATCGGAACAGCGGCTTGCGCGGCGCAGGGGGCACGCTCGGCAAGGGCACCGGAGCGCCGCTCCCAGGCGGCGGGACCGGGGCCGATGATGGGTGGTGCTGCTCCATCAGGAGTACAGTGTCCGCTGCGGCCAGTGCCCATTGCCGAACTTCGACTTCCCACCGGCGGGGGGCGCCTTGAGTTTGGCGAGCCCCTCCCTGATGTCCGCTTGGCGTTTGTTGTACGCGGCGATGCAATTGACCAGCGCCGTGATGAACCCCACCACCGCAAGAATAATCAAAGCGACACCCACCGGCGTCACCGGGGGCGGGAGGCTGATGCAACCAAGGGCGAACCCCCCGACTGCGGCCACAATAGCGATAGCAATCGCATCAGAGAGCTCCTGCGCGCTCCTCATATCGTTGAGGATGATGTCCGCCACCATGTTCGCGCTTTCACTCAGCTCACCCGCGGCATCACGTTGCACGTCGGTGTGCTCCCTGTACGCGTCCGCACCGATGCCCCACCAGTCGATGATGTTCCGGCCCTTGAGCTCCGTGACGAGGGCGTCCACCGCCGTCAGCGGTGGGGCGAATTCCTCCTTGAGGACGTCAACAAGATCGCGGATGCACACCTGGGCCATCAGCTTCCTGAGCGCCTCATTAGCATTGTTGTACGCCTGTGAGCATGACTGGTCCACCCTCTGTGAGACCTGATCAACCTTCTCGGCGACACCGGACAACCCCATGCCTCTGAGGACCCCAGACGCCGCATCGGCGACCTGACGCACCTTCTCCTGACCACCTTTGAGGTCCTCCACGGCGCGCTGGAGCTTCTCCGTATGATTCGTCGCATCGGCCATGCCGCTCACCCCTTCTTGAAAATCTCCGACTCGGTGTCCTCGTACTCGTTCGCAGCCACTAGAAGGGATTCCGCAGTGGAGAAGAACTCCTCCTCGCCGTCCGAGCAGAACTGAACGTACTGACGAACGAGTTCGAGGGCAGCTGTGAGGATCTCATTGCCCCCGCTCACCCTCAGCCCGCACGAGTTCTGCACAGCCTGGCGCCCCTCCGCGAGCGCGAAGGCCTGCTGGGCCCACTTCGTCGCGTCGTCACGGAGCGAATCGGTGTTGACGGAGAAACCGTCACCGGACACCCTGGACATCAGCCCCTCCTCTCCGGGAACTCCAATGGTTGCATCATGTTGCCGATCAACTGCGAGAGCACAGCTGTGCCCTGGGACGCCAGGTCCTGGGACAAGGCGGAGACATCCTCGGCGGCAGTCGTCAGCTCGTTCCTGATCGCCGCTCTCACCGTCACGAAAGGAGTGGTCCCGGCCCAGTAGCCGTCGACATGGATCGCCGTGGGACGACCGGCCATCCTCTCGCACCTTACCGGCGAGCCGCAGTCGGGCTCCCCGCTGCCGGCGCCGAGGGAGGGGTCGGCGAGCATCGCGCGCACCCTGTCGATATAGGCGTCCGCGTCCTCGCGCGCCTGTTCCAAGGGCACCACGTCGGAACGAGAGTTCTCAAGGAACTCCTCCACCCCGGCCTCGAATTCGCGCACGCGCGGGTCCGTGAGGAAGTTGATCGACTCGTAGCCCTCATCCTCCTGCGGCCCGTCGTAGGATTCCGCGAGCGCCTCGTCGAAGTCGCTCATCAGCTCGTACTGGGCCTCGCCCAGGAGCATGGTGAGGGCGTCCCCCAGGTCATCGGGCTCGATCGAGTCCTTCCAGTCGCTCTCCATCTGGAAGTCCGCGACACTGCCGTCACGGCGCATGGTGATCAGCAGGGACTCAGTGCCGTCCACGACGGTGACCTCGTCGGGGACGTTCTCGCTGGCCCCCATCACCCGCTGCGCCAGATCCTCCATCTGCACGGCGAGCCTGGCGAGCTCCCCGAGCTCTGAGGACATCTGCGGCATCGTCATCGCCCCCACCCGGCCCTTCCGGCCACCAGGGGCCGCACAAGCGGCCCGCTGGGCCGCCATCGGACGACGTCATCACACATGGGTTCCCCATTCCTCACGGTTCGGTCAGAAGCACTCGACACCACTGCGCGCGGTTGAAACCGGCAGGTCAATTGTACTCCTGTCCTACCGGGGAATCAACGAGTTTTAAACATTCGCCAAGGTTTCCATACGGTTTGCTTTTGTGTGGAGAACGCTCCAGCCCCCGGTCACCGCAGCGCCGCGGCCCGCCTGGGCGGCACGCCCGGCATCCCCAGGCCCACGACCCGGCGCCCGCCGGAGCCCCCGGCACCAGCACCAACCCCGGCCCCGGGGGCGTCCTCGAAGTCGATGCCCACCAAGTCCAGCACGCCGTCGTCGTCCCCCGACCCGTCCCGCCCCTGGACCGCCGTCGCCAGCATGAGCTTGATGCGGTTGAGCTGGTTGACCTCCGAAGCCCCCGGGTCGTAGTCGACTGCGACGATGTTCGACTCCGGGTACCGGTTGCGCAGCGCCCGGAACATCCCCTTCCCCACGATGTGGTTCGGCAGGCACGCGAAGGGCTGGGCGCAGATGATGTTCGGGCACCCGTGCTCGATCATGTCGACCATCTCCGCCGTCAAGTACCAGCCCTCCCCCGCCTGGTTGCCCAGGCGCGCGATGTCCTGCGAGCGCGGGATCATCTCCCCGATCCTGCGATGCGGCTCGAACTTGCCGCCCGTGGCCGCGAACGCCCTGCGCACGGGCGCCTCGTACCTCTCCAGCGCCCACAGCACCAGCGGCATGATGCGGCGCTGGCGGCCCCCGATCCCCAGGTTCGCCTGGTCCCACTCGGCTGTCGCCGACGAGTAGTGGAAGAACTGCATGAGGCCCGGCAGCTCCGCCTCGCACCCCTCCGCCTCGATGACGTCGACCGCGTGGTTGTTCGCGTCGGGGTGGAACTTCACGAGGATCTCCCCCACCAGGCCGACGCGGGGCTTGCGGGGGATGTCGCGCAGGGCCAGCGCGTCGAACTCGCGCACGCACGCCCTGATGAGGCCCGCGTAGGTGAGGCGGCGGGCACGCCCGCCCCCGAACTCCTGGGAGCGCCCGTCCTCGATCCACTCCCGCACGATCCGGTCCCACCTCCTGTACAGCTCCATCGCCGAGCCCTGGACGGCCTCGTAGGGCCGCACCCGCAGCAGCATCGACTGGATGGCGTCGCCGATGACGAAGGCCTGGACCGCCTTGTGGATGTCCTTCAAGCCCAACTGGAACCCCGGGTTGTCCTCGAGCCCCTGCACGGACAGCGCGATCACCGGCACCTGCGGGTAGCCCGCGTCGCGCAGGGCCTTGCGCAGCAGCGCCGCGTAGTTCGTCGCCCGGCACATGCCGCCCGTCTGCGTGATGCCCACCGCCGTGCGGTCCGGGTCGGCGCGCCCCGAGACGAACTCCTCGACCAGCTGCCCGATGACCACGATCGCCGGGTAGCACGAGTCGTTGTTCACGTACTTCAGGCCCGTCTCCGTGCTCTGGCGGCTGGTGCGCTCCAGCACCCGCACCCTCAGGCCCGCGCGCGCCAGCAGCGGCGACAGGAAACGGAAGTGGATCGGCGACATCTGGGGGGCGAGGATCTCGTACCCGGCCTCGCGCATCTCCTCGGTGAAGACGGCGCGCGGATGGATATGGCGGGCCTCCTCTTCGCGGGCGGCG
>ERZ773070.1112-NODE-1112-length-17239-cov-3.812558_pt1 | contig 17239 bp, 18 predicted proteins | sample MGYA00580618_ERZ773070 | MGnify/ENA primary metagenome ERZ773070 (study PRJEB29015, sample SAMEA2738023) | human oral metagenome | biome: human oral; feature: human-associated habitat; material: dental | place: China | collected 2019 ... | reverse complement strand
TTAGGGCTTGTGAAGTATAGGCCCTTATAGGGGAGCCTAAAAACCGCACGTTTTACGTGCGGATTGTTATTGGTGTTGGTGGGAAAGATGAAAAGGCGGTCTGATTCTTTTTTGTAACGAAAAATGCCGCCAAAAAGCACCGCACTTTCTAGTCTAAATGGATTCATAGCCAACGTGTTAAATGCAATTCCACAATATCTACAATGTGTTTTAAGAAGGTGGTGTCTTGTCCGTTATGGAATCGAGCCGTATCTCGGGAGGTGAATAATAAAAGTGCGGTCGGTTTGTGGCTTGTTTTTGCGCCAAGCAGACAAATTGCCACGGAGCCAATGGGAAATTCTTCCGGCAGAAACATCAGGTGTTTTTCTTTGTTGCTTAAATCGCCCAAGTAAAATTGGCGCAAGCCGAGGCGTTCCAAGCGAATCAGTTCAAACGCCTTGCGATCAATCCAATATTGTTCGGGAATAGATTCATTTTTTTGCCATGCATCTCGAAAAAGCAATATTTTTGCACCATCCAGTTCATAGGATTGCGCCCACTGTTTCAATTTTTCTTCGCCTCGTTGGAAATCTTCCGCTTGAAACAATTTCTTTTGTAAGGGCATAAGCGCATAGAAAATGTCTGCCTCTTGATAGGCAAGTTGATGAAATTTTCCTAAGAATGCCGTCAGGATTTTGATGTGTTGGCGTTGTTGTTCCAACTGGGCTTCGACCAAAGATAGCGTGCCTTTTTGCGGATGAACCACAGACAGTTTGGCGAGCAATTCGGGATGGATGGTGAAAAAATCGGGGTGTTCACGCAAATAAGTAATGATGTTTTGTTCCTGCTCATTCATAAAAAACTCTCCAAAAAAGAACCGCACTTTGATACTTCAAAAGTGCGGTCGTTTTTCTCTATATTTTTCTAGGCGTTTTTACGCGGCAAACGGATCTTGCAAAATCATCGTTTGTACGCGATCCGGCCCGGTGGAAAGAATGGCAATTGGTACGCCGGTGACTTCTTCGATGCGTTTGATGTAATTACGGCAAGTTTGCGGTAATTGATTCACATCAGTGACACCGAAGGTGTTTTCTTTCCAACCCGGCATGGTTTCATAAATCGGCTCAACACCTTCCCAGTCTTTCGCGGCAAGTGGTGCGTATTCTACGATGTCGCCGTTTGGCATTTTGTAGCCCACGCAGATTTTCACTTCATCGAAGCCATCTAACACGTCTAATTTCGTCATGCAGAAACCGGAAATAGAGTTTAATTGAATTGCGCGACGAATGGCTACGGCATCAAACCAACCGCAACGACGTGGACGTCCGGTGACCGCACCAAATTCGTTCCCTTTGCGTGCAATTTCTGCGCCAACCTCATCGAATAATTCGGTCGTGAATGGGCCGCCACCCACGCGGGTGCAATAGGCTTTGATGATACCCAACACGTAATCCAAATTGCGTGGACCGAAACCGGAACCGGTAGCAACGCCACCGGCAGTGGTGTTGGAGCTGGTCACATACGGATAGGTACCGTGGTCGATATCCAACATGGTACCTTGTGCGCCTTCGAATAAAATGTTGTCGCCATTTTTGCGCGCGGTATCTAAAATGGTGGTGATGTCGGCAACCATACCGGTGATAATATCGGCAACAGCAAACACATCATCTAAGGTTTTTTGATAATCAACCGGTTCGACTTTGTAGTAGTTCACCAATTGGAAGTTGTAGTAATCAAGGATGTTTTTGAGTTTTTCGGCAAAGGCTTCGCGATTGAATAAATCACCTACGCGCAAACCGCGACGAGCCACTTTGTCTTCATAAGCCGGGCCGATACCACGACCGGTGGTACCGATGGCTTTTTTGCCAAGTGCCGCTTCACGGGCGTGGTCCATCGCAACGTGGTAAGGCAGAATTAATGGGCAGGCTTCGGAGATTAATAAACGGTCACGTACGTTCACACCACGGCTTTCTAATTCGCCCATTTCTTGCATGAGGGCAGCTGGGGAAAGTACAACGCCATTACCGATTAAACAGGTGACGTTATCGCGTAAGATACCTGATGGAATTAAACGTAAAACGGTTTTCTCACCGTTGATGATTAAGGTGTGACCGGCGTTATGACCGCCCTGATAACGAACCACATATTTGGCGCGGTCGGTGAGCAAATCAACGATTTTTCCTTTTCCTTCATCGCCCCATTGCGCGCCGAGAACAACGACACTTTTACCCATAATTTTCCGCCTTTTTTAAGCTAGTTTATAAAAATCAACGGTTGCTTACTTTACTCTTTTTAACCTTTGATCTCAATGAGATTTATGACTATTTATTGGCTAAAATGACCGCTCTTTTTGGGGCAGGATAGCCTTCAATCGTCTTGCTATGATCATTGGGATCGAGAAAATCAATTAAGGATTCATTTTCTAACCAATCGGTTTTGCGCTGTTCCTCTAATGAGGTGACGGCGACATCCACGCAACGCACATTTTTAAAGCCGATTTTTTGCAGCCAATGAATTAAAGCAGCGACAGATGGAATGAAATACACATTTTTCATTTTAGCGTAGCGATCCATCGGCACCAACACCGTGTTTTCGTCACCGTCCACCACCAAGGTTTCGAGTACCAATTCCCCACCGTTTACCAGTTGTGCACGCAGTTGAGAAAGGTGATCCAGCGGCGACTTGCGGTGATATAACACGCCCATGGAAAACACCGTATCAAACGCGGCAAGGGGTTGCATTTGCTCAATGCCGAGCGGAATCAAGTTGGCGCGACGATCGTCATTTAAGAGTTTGCGAACCGCTTCAAATTGACATAAGAACAATTCTGTCGGGTCGATGCCCACCACCATTTTTGCGCCTTCGCCCACCATGCGCCACATATGATACCCACTGCCGCAACCCACATCTAAAATCGTGCGATCTTGCAATGGCGCTAAATGCGGTAGCACGCGATCCCATTTGAAATCGGAACGCCATTCGCAATCCACATGAATGCCGAGTAAATGATAAGGCCCTTTGCGCCATGGCATGAGTTGTTTTAAATGGTGAATAATACGCTGACGTTCGCCATCGGAAAGCGCAGAATCGCACTCAGATTTGACCGCACTTTTAAGATCAATACGGGAAGCCTGCAAGTGCGGTAGAAATTCCACGACTTTTGCCCATTTAGCATATTCCCCGTGGGTTTGCTGTTGCCATTGCTTCATTTGTAATGGCAAGGTTTCCAACCAAGGCGAAAGATGGGTCGTGGCAATTTGTTGATAAAAAGGACGAAAATCGATCATATTGTTATCTCGGTGAATCAAGGTTACAGCGCATCATGATACGCTTTTTGGGCTTTCTCAAAGGTGTCGGTAATCGCGGCATCCGGTTTTGCGGACAGCAGTGACACAATAATAATGGCGATGGCAGCGAACACAAAGCCTGGAATCATTTCATACACTTGTGCCCATTCGCTTTCTTGCGGTAAACATTCTTTCCAAGCAAATACCGTGATTGCACCGGTGAGCATGCCCGCCATGGCACCGGAGGAGGTCATGCGTTTCCAAAATAATGAAAGTAAAACCACCGGACCAAAGGCGCTACCAAAGCCCGCCCAAGCAAATTCCACGAGTTTCAACACCTTATTGTTTTGATCTTGGGCGATCCAAATGGCAATGGCGGCAATCACCAATACCATGATGCGACCTAACCAAACCAATTCTTTTTCAGACGCTTTCGGGCGGATATAGCCTTTGTAAAAGTCTTCCGTGATCGCACTGGAAGAAATTAACAACTGGCAACTTAAGGTGCTCATCACCGCAGCAAGAATGGCAGAAAGTAAAATACCGGCAATCCACGGATTAAATAATAATCGGGATAATTCAATAAAAACTTGCTCCGGCTCATGGTTTACCAAAGCGGCAGAGGCGGTGTTTGCATTTGCATAGAAATAGGCCATACCAAAGAAACCGATGGCAACGGCTCCCACCAAACAGAGTACCATCCATGTCATGCTGATTTTGCGGGCTTTATTGAGGGAGTGTACAGAGTCTGCCGCCATGAAGCGAGCGAGAATGTGTGGTTGTCCGAAATAGCCTAATCCCCAGGCCGCAAGGCTTAACAAGCCCATAATGGTGGCACCACGGAATAAGTCTGTAAATTCTTTTTGCGCGCTCATTTCAGCTTGTTGCACGACGCTTTGTAAGTCGTCAACGCCGCCGATAGAGATCACCACAAAAACAGGGGTAAGCAATAAGGCGAAAATCATCAGCGTGGCCTGCACGGTGTCTGTCCAGCTTACCGCCAGGAAACCGCCGATAAAGGTATAAGCGATGGTGGCAAGTGCGCCGTACCAAAGTGCGGTGGAATAATCGATTGAAAAAAGATTTTGGAATAATTTTGCCCCGGCCACCACACCTGAGGCGCAATAAATGGTGAAGAACACCAAAATAATGGAGGCGGAAACGATTTTTAACGCATTGTGACGCGTGCCAAAACGGTGATGAAAATACTCGGGCAGGGTTAAGGCATTATGATTGAATTCGGTGTAAACCCGTAAACGTCCGGCAACAAAGAGCCAGTTCAAATAGGCTCCTAAGGTTAAACCAATGGCAATCCAGCCCTCGACCAAACCGGATAAATATACAGCGCCCGGTAACCCCATCAATAACCAACCTGACATATCCGAAGCACCGGCAGACATCGCTGTGACGAAACTGCCTAAGCGACGACCACCCAAAATGTAATCGGATAAATCTTTGGTGTAATAATAGGCGGCAACCCCAATGCCAATCATGCCGAAAATATAAATAGTAAATGTAACAATTGTCGGATCTAAACCAAACATCCTATCAACCCTAAAAATAGTTCTTATATTCAAAAAAAAGGGGAGCATTTTACCTTATTTGCCCCTGTTATTCTATTTTCCTTTTCGTTAGACTAATCGGCAAAATCAATAACAACGACATTTTGGATAAGATATTTTATGGATTCTGTTGAATTATTGGTCAATGTGACACCAAGTGAAACGCGCATTGCCTTAGTGGAAACCGGTTTGCTCAAAGAAGTGCATATTGAACGCCAAGGCAAACGCGGTATTGTGGGAAATATTTATAAAGGCCGCGTCACCCGTGTATTACCGGGGATGCAATCGGCATTTGTGGACATAGGCCTGGAAAAAGCCGCCTTTTTACACGCTTCAGACATTGTATCGCACACCGAATGTGTGGAAGAAAGTGAACAAAAGCAATTTGTGGTGAAAGACATTTCCCAACTGGTACATGAAGGGCAGGATATTGTGGTGCAAGTGGTAAAAGATCCGCTTGGCACGAAAGGTGCGCGACTCACCACGGATATTACCTTGCCTTCCCGTTATTTGGTATTCATGCCGGAAAACAGCCATGTGGGCGTGTCACAACGCATTGAAAGCGAGGAAGAACGTAATCGCTTGAAAGAACTCACCTTACCTTTATGTGATGAATTGGGCGGTTTTATTATCCGTACTGCGGCCGAAGGGGCGACTGAACTGGATTTACAACAAGATGCCGATTTCTTAAAACGCTTGTGGCGAAAAGTGCTAGAACGCCGTGCGAAATACCCAACTCGTTCTATGCTTTACGGCGAATTGGCGCTGACACAGCGCATTCTGCGCGACTTTATCGGGGGCAAATTAGATCGTATTCATATTGACTCCCGACTTTGTTTCAACGAAGTGAAACAATTCACCGAAGAATTTATCCCGAATCTCACGGATAAATTGATTTTATATATGGGAAATCAACCGCTCTTTGATGTGTACAGTGTGGAGAAGGGGATTCATCATGCTTTAGATAGACGAGTGAATCTCAAATCCGGTGGCTATTTGATCATTGAGCAAACAGAAGCCATGACCACGATCGACATCAATACCGGTGCATTCGTAGGGCATCGTAATTTAGAAGAAACCATTTTCAACACTAATATCGAAGCCACTAAAACCATCGCGCAACAACTTCAACTGCGCAATCTCGGCGGCATGATTATCATTGATTTCATCGATATGCAAAGTGAAGAACATCGCAATCGCGTGTTGGAATCCTTGCAAGATGCCTTATCGCGTGATCCGGTGAAAACAAACGTGAATGGCTTCACGCAATTAGGTTTGGTAGAAATGACCCGTAAACGTACGCGGGAAAGTTTGGAACATGTATTGTGTTGCGAATGCCCAACCTGCCAAGGCCGCGGACGGGTAAAAACTGTGGAAACCGTATGCTACGAAATCATGCGCGAAATTATCCGCGTGCATCATTTATTCTCCAGCGAACAATTTGTGGTTTATGCCTCCCACGCGGTTGCGGACTATTTAATCAACGAAGAATCCCATGGTTTGTTAGCCGAGTTGGAAGTCTTTATTGGCAAACAAATCCAAGTAAAAACCGAACCGTTTTACACCCAAGAGCAGTTTGATGTGGTGGTGATGTAAAAGTGCGGTGGGAAAACAATCTATTTTTCGAACGTTTTCGTTTTTATGTCATCGAATGTTGTTTTCTCCCGTACGACAATAGCCGTCCTGAGCAACGTATCCTTGTATTGGGATAACGCAATTTAATTCTTATCCCCGACAATATGTTGGGGATTTTTACATAACAACGCTGAGAAACAATATGGCAAAAGAATCCAATTCCTTATATTTACAATTAGAAATTTTACGGTTAATTCCAAAACGTAGTTACATCAGCACGCATGAAATCCAACAGAAGTTAGAGGACATTGGTTTTTTTCGAGATATTCGTAGTATTCAACGCCAGTTAAAAAGCCTGTCAGAACAGTTTGATATTGAATGTAATACCCTCAGCAAGCCTTACAGTTATCGCTGGAAAGAAAATGCTAAAGGGCTGGATTTGCCTATTTTAAATGAGCAACAATCCTTAGTTCTGATGTTGGCGAAGCAATATTTGAAAGGCATTTTGCCTGCAAATATTCTCAATTCGATGGAATCCTTTTTTAAGCAAGCCGAATATAACTTGGTCTATGATGCCAATAAAAAATCCGGTTCCGAATGGCTGAACAAAGTGGCGATTGCGCCAACTAGCCAACCGTTATTGCCGGCGAAAATTGATCCTGACATTTTTGCTCAAATTAGCACCGCACTTTATCAAAATCGATTTTTACAGGTGCATTACCGAAGTATTCACGGCAAAGAGCATAAAGCACAAGTTAAGCCACTTGCTTTGGTGCAACAAGGCCCGAGTAGTTATTTAGTCGCGCAATATGAACATGGTGATATTTTGCATCTTGCTTTGCATCGTTTGCTTGAGGTTACTGTGAGTACCATGCAATTTGAACGCCCGGATTTTAATTTGAAAGCGTATGTTGAGAGCCAAAAGTTTGGCTTTAGTTATGGCAGAAAAATTCGCTTAACGTTCAGAGTAGATAAAGCGATTGGGGGCTTTTTGACAGAAACGCCGTTATCAGTCGATCAAACAGTGAAAGATTGTGGCAGTGAATACGAAATTTCCGCTACGGTCATTGAGAGTGAAATGTTGAACTGGTGGATTGCGCATTTTGGCGAAAATTATCAAGAAATTGAGCGTGTATATCTTGAGAACATTTCCTAACGACACACATTGTCGCTTTATGTTTTATGATGAAGCCATCAACAGAGAGGACATTAAGATGAATCCTTATCAATCACCTGATCAAGCAGAAATATTTGGGGCATGATAGCGAAAGATAGGCGGATTGATAAGATTTCAAAAATGAGAGGAGAGAAAAAGCATGACAGCGAAAAATAAACCAATTTGCGTCGTATTAACCGGAGCCGGAATTAGTGCTGAAAGTGGCATTCCTACCTTCAGAGCGGAAGATGGTTTGTGGGCAGGGCATAAAGTCGAAGAAGTTTGTACACCGGAAGCCTTACAAAAGAACCGTGCGAAAGTGCTCGATTTCTATAATCAACGCCGTAAAAATGCCGCCGCAGCTAAGCCAAACGCTGCGCATCTTGCCTTAGTTGAATTGGAAAAAGCCTATGATGTGAGAATCATCACGCAAAATGTGGATGATTTACATGAGCGAGCAGGAAGCTCAAATGTGTTGCATTTACACGGCGAATTAAACAAAGCGCGTAGCAGTTTTGATGAAAGTTATGTTGTGGATTGTTTTGGTGATCAAAAATTAGAAGATAAAGATCCAAACGGACATCCGATGCGCCCTTATATCGTCTTTTTTGGTGAAATGGTGCCGATGCTAGAACGAGCCATTGAGATTGTCGAACAAGCGGATGTGGTATTAGTGATTGGCACCTCTTTGCAAGTGTATCCGGCGAATGGCTTGGTTAATGAAGCTCCGCGCAATACGCCGATTTACTTAATCGATCCGAATCCTAATACTGGTTTTGTACGCAAGCAAGTGATTGTAATAAAAGAAAAAGCCGGGACAGGTGTGCCGAAAGTAGTGGCAGAGTTATTGGAGAACGTGAAAAATACATAAAAAAACGACCGCACTTTTCATGCAAATAGCGACTTCGGTCGCTATTTATCGTTATTCCCCTTGCTTAAGCATATGCATAATAAGCCTAATGAGCGTTTCTTTTTGTTTCGGATCAGATTCGGCAACTAATAATGTGAGTGCAGCAAGCCCGGTATCATTGATAACCGGATGACCATGATGATCAAACAAACGCCCATTTCGATGTAAGAAATCTACAAACAAAAACGCTCCGCTACGTTTATTACCGTCTGAAAAAGGATGGTTTTTGACGACGAAATACAGTAAATGTGCGGCTTTTGCTTCAATGCTTGGATAGGCAGGTTCTCCAAACACACTTTGATCTAAATTGCCTAAAATGGCAGATAAGCCATCATCTCGTTCACGTCCAAACAGATCACTTGCTTCACCTTTTGCCATAAGCTGTGCTTTTAACTCGGCCAATGCAGAACAGGCTTCAGAATAGGTGGGCAACATACCGCCTTGCTGAGTTTCCGGTTCGGCAAGTAAACCTTCATCATATTGTTGTAGCCATAAAAATGTATGCGTATAACGGCTGACAATATCCACTAATCCACGACCGCTTTCTAGTGTTAATGCGGAGGAATTTGCCGTTTTTTGAATAAGTGCAAGCGCTTGTTCCAGTTCATGTGCATTTTGCTTTAAACGCTGTTGGTTAATGGTATAGCCTTGAGTAAGATACTCTTTTAAACGAGCAGTTGCCCAAATTCTAAATTTAGTCCCTAAAATAGAATTGACTCTATAACCCACAGATATAATCACATCAAGATTATAGTATTCGATTATTCGATTAATCTGTCTTTTGCCTTCAATTTGAACAGTTGCATTTTTTGCAACAGTTGATTTTCTATCTAACTCTCCATCATTATAAATATTTCGTAAATGGCGTGAAATAACAGATTTATCGCGCCCAAATAAATCAGCCATCTGTTGTAAACTCAGCCAAACCGTATCCTTTTCAAATCTGACTTCCACTTGAGTCGTGCCATCTTGCGCTTGGTAAATTTCAATCGGGTTTTGGTTATTCATATTCTTCCTTTAAATAATAAAATATATGTATATATAAACAGGTAAAGAAATGTATTGCAATACTGTATAACCTTAATTTTCAAAGATTCTTCTCAAAAGAATTACGCGTTAAATTTCCTAGCGACACGAATTGTCGCTTATTTCCGTATCATTTTTTATAAAAGAGAGATTTTTTACTTTTTACAATTCTCTTAATCCCTTTGTCATCGCAACACAGGAGAAAAATGATGCCAATGAAAGTGACTTTTCAGCGAGATCCGCTTTTTGAAGAAGTAAAAAAATATGTGCAACAACAAAAAATGGCGTCTTGCTCAATGATTCAACGGCGATTTAAGTTAGGTTTTAATCGAGCGGGGCAAATTTTAGAGCAATTAGAAGAAGCCGGTGTTATTTCAACAATGAAAAATGGGCAGAGAAAAGTACTATGAAAAATGATTTGAACTATGCCGTGGAACTTATCCGCAAAGCGGATGGCATTTTAATTACTGCAGGTGCAGGCATGAGTGTGGATTCAGGTTTACCGGATTTTAGAAGTAGTGGAGGATTTTGGAACGCCTATCCGGCATTTCGTGAGCATAATCTGAATTTTCAGGATATTGCGACACCGATATCCTTTGAAACGCACACGGATTTGATCTATTGGTTTTACGGACACCGTCTAGTGCAATATCGTAACACTACGCCACATGAAGGTTACCAAATTTTAAAACGCTGGGCAGCCGAAAAACCACATGGTTATTTTGTGTTTACCAGTAACGTGGATGGTCATTTTCAAAAAGCCGGATTTGAAGAAAAACGGGTTTATGAAGTGCATGGCACGCTAGAACGTATGCAATGTGTTCATGATTGCCATCATCAAAGTTGGACGGCGAAGGATTTTCAACCGGAAGTGGATAATGCTAATTTGCGCTTAATGAGCCCTTATCCACGCTGTCCTTTTTGTGGTGGTTTAGCGAGACAAAATGTCTTAATGTTTGACGACTGGTTTTACAATAGCAATTATCAAGATTTGAAACGAACCTCCTTAGAACAATGGATTAAAGGCGTGCCGAATTTAGTGGTGATTGAACTTGGCGCAGGCAAAGCGATTCCAACGGTTCGATATTTTTCCGAACGCACGGCAAAAGCCAAGAAAGCCGGTTTTATTCGCATTAATCCACAAGACGGTGGTGTATCAAAACATCATTTTTTAGGGCTGGATATGACTGCACTTGAGGCCTTAAAAGCAATAGATGTTTTATTGAATCAATCAACATAAGGAAACCAATATGCAAAATGTCTGCCAAATCACCTTTTGTCAGCAAATTGGAAAAAATAAAAAGCACAATCAAGATGCGTTATTTAATGGTGAAGCGGTTTTTCAGTTTAAATTAAAAACAGCAGAAAAACGCGTTGAAAATCGACCGTACTTTATCATTGGCATTGCCGATGGTATTTCCAATAGCAATCACTCGGAAAAAGCCAGTAAGTGTGTCATGTTGGAGTTGCAAACGATTGAAACATTAAGTCGAAACACAATTCCCTATTTGCAAGATAAATTATCGGAACAGTTGGCCGACACCTATTTTGGTTCGGCAACCACATTCGTCGCGGCAGAAATTGATCAAATCAATCAAAAAGCCAAAATATTAAGCGTGGGCGACAGCAGAGCCTACATTATTGATGAAGCTGGAAAATGGCGACAAATTACAAAGGATCATTCTATTTTGTCCGAATTGTTAGAATTGTCCCCTCATCAAAAAGAAGAAGACTTTGCCACGATTTATGGCGGCGTTTCGTCTTGCTTGGTTGCCGATTATTCCGAATTTCAAGATAAAATCTTTTATCAGGAAATTGAAATCAAACTAGGAGAAAGTTTATTACTCTGTTCTGACGGCTTGACCAACGGGCTTTCAGATGAAATGCGCGAAAAAATTTGGCAGAAATATGCCGATGATAAAACACGCCTCACGGTTTGCCGCAAGATGATTGAGAAGCAATCGTTTTCGGATGATTTGTCGGTTATAATCTGTGCGTTTTGATTTATGTTTAAAAATATTCTAAGGAACCTTAATTATTATGAGTGAAGAAAAAGCAAAAATACTCAAGATTGATGATGTATTCAAATTAAATTTGAGTATTCCAGATTATCAAAGACCATATAAATGGACAATAAAACACGTTCAACAATTACTTGATGATTTACTGACGCATTTCCGTAATCAACAACAAGTTTATCGAATTGGAACAGTGGTAATACATAAATATAATGAAGAAAATAAAGAAACTCAAAAAATTGAAGAAAAGTTAGATATTGTTGATGGTCAGCAACGTTTAATTACACTTTCATTATTGCTTCATAGTTTAGGGGGTAAAAATAAACTATTAGAAAAACATTTAATGCATAGTATTAGTAAGAATAATGTGATTGAGAATTATCAATTTATTAAAAATTATTCTATTCCGCATGAAGACACATTTAAAAAGTATCTTTTAGAGATTTGTGAGATGGTTTATGTTGAATTAGATGATTTAGATGAGGCTTTTCAGTTTTTTGATTCACAAAACTCAAGAGGGAAACCTTTAGAATCTTATGATTTACTTAAAGCGTATCATTTAAGAGAAATGAACGATAAACCCAAAGAGATTATTCATCACTGCGTTGAACGTTGGGAAAAGTCTGCACTTTCTCAAGAAATCAATAACTTAGATAAAATTATTAACTATATTCTTTTTAGATTACGTCGCTGGCACTATCAAGAAAGCGGAGAGGTTTTTACATCGGATGAGCTAGAGACATTTAAAGGTGTATCAGAAAGTGCTACCTACCCGTATCTTAGCCCACTGTTTGCAACAAAGGTTGTAGAGAAATTAGCACAACAAAATCCTATGTTTTATCATCCAAGATTTTTGAAGACAAGTTTTCAAACGATACAAACTCTAATAAATGGTGAGCAATTTTTTGATTATGTTCAGTATTATGCTGAAAGCTATGAAAAATTATTCAAAGAAGGAATTGGACTTGTTGATAAAGTGAAAAAAATTAACGGTAAAGATATAGGAAAAGGCGTAAATACTTTTCTTAATAATCAAGATTATTGTTATAGAGTAGGAGATAAGTATTTAAAAAATTTATTTGAATGCATAGTGTTATTCTATTTTGATAAGTTTGGTGAAGTACATTTAGATGAATTTATAAATAAAGCATTTTTATGGGTTTATCGAGTTCGTTTTGAATATCAGCGTATTACTTTCAAAACTATAGAAGATGAAGCTCACTCAAAAAATGGATTATTTAATCATATAGAGAAATCCTCTACACCAATACAAGTGCTGAGATATACTTCAGCAATACGTGAAGATAAGTTTAATAACATAGATAGTAAAATAAAGGAAGTTTTTGAGGTGAAAGATGAGTAAGGCTAAAGAATATGTAAAAACATTAACCATATCTGATTTATTTAATGATTCGAATAAATGTAACTATATTATTCCAATCTACCAACGTAATTATGCTTGGGGCGATGATGAAATTAGTTCCTTGCATCAAGATATAAAAAATGCTTGTGAAAAAACTAAAGAGCAAGATAAAAATTATTATATTGGAAGTTTGGTTGTTTATCGCCGAGATAATGGTGATTTTGAAGTAATTGATGGCCAGCAAAGACTAACAACACTCACGTTAATAATGCATCATCTTGGCAAATTAGGTTTTAGAAATGTTTCTTTTGAACATCGAGATGAATCTGAACAAGCATTATCCAATCTTAATTCTGAAAAATTACCAAATAATTTTTCACAAGCATTAAAAACAATTAAGAAAATAATTGATGAATGGGGAAGTAATAAAGATGAAATTGTAAAATTTCTTTTGGATAAAGTTGAAATTATCCGAACTGAAGTGCCTGAAGGTACAGATTTAAACCATTATTTTGAAATTATGAATACCCGTGGAGAGCAGCTTGAAAAGCATGAAATTCTAAAAGCCCGTTTGATGAAGAAATTGTCGAAAGGTATTAAGCAATCATTGTTTGCTAAGATTTGGGATGCTTGTTCTGATATGAGTCGATATGTTGTAATGGGAATAATAGAACCGGAGCTTAGAAAAAATATTTTTGGTGAGGATTGGACAAATATACCAAAAACATTTATCGAAATTGTTGACAATTATAAGGGAGAAGAAAAAAATACTACTCCAGATGTTGATTCTCGAAAAAATGGAAATAGTGAAAGTGATGAATCATCAATTATTTCCTTAATAGTGGATTATAATGATAAAATTGTTCAATCTATACAAAATAATGAATTTACTAATGGTAGCTTTAACTCGGTTATTGATTTTCCTAACTTCTTAATTCATGTATTAAGAATTTATTTAGAACAAAATCCTAAAGATAAAGAGGTTATAGATATTTCTTTAGATGAAAAATATTTATTAAGTTATTTTGATGAAGAATGGGATAAAGATGATATCATTAAGTTTATAGATGTTTTATTATCTTGTAGATATTTATTTGATAAATATGTTATTAAATCAAGTACGTTACGTGCAGAAGATGAACATTGGTCCTTGTGGAAGATAATAAAAGGAAAATCAAGTAACTATTACTATAAAAATACTTTTGGTAGTGATAAATCTGAATCAAATGATGTAGATACAAATGAACAAACAAAAAATGCAATAATGTTACTTTCAATGTTCCATGTCTCTAACCCATCTCGTATTTATAAAAACTGGTTGTATGCTGTATTGCGTTGGTTATTTAATAATAAGGATAATATAACTTCTGGTAACTATATTAATTTTCTAGAAGAACTTTGTGATAAATTCTATTTTGGTAATAACTGCCAAGGAAAAGATATTACAGGGATTATATTAGGTAAAGTTGAATTTGAATTGAAGTTAGTAAGTAAAGAAAATTCGGATGATAAAAAATATTGGGATAGAGGGGTAAATGTTCCTAACTTTGTATTTAATCGATTAGATTATCAGTTATGGAAATTTTTCCACGAACACGAACACGAACACGGAGGGCACCAAGTGACCTACTGGAAGCAGACCATCCAGGACCTCAACGACCACATGCCGGCCGGATTCAAGGTCGACTGCCGCGACTACGGGGACCCGCCCACCACCAAAGGCGCCATCAGCCTGGTGGACACCGGGAGCAAGCAAGCGTATCTGACGATCCCGATCCCCGACCGGGCCATCGACCCCCGCATCGTCAGCATCCGCCTTGAACGGAAGGACCACGACTGCCTGACCTGGATCAGCCGCAAACGCAGGGGGGCCGGATACGGGGTGAGCGCCACCGTCGCCCTGGCCCGAGACATCCAAGGCGAGATCCTCGACGCCATCGCCGAAGCCACAGGAGGCGACCGCCTCGACGACGCCGTCGGATACGGCCCCCGCACCCGCACCCTCATCCTGGAGGACTCCGACGGCATCAATGAAGCCCTCGAAGAGGGCTACTGGTGGGCCGCGGCGGCCGTGCGCCTCAGCATCCTCCAACGCCTGAAGACCTGCGTCGGCCGCCATCACGTCGAGTGGAACGGCGACTGCAGCGGGATCATCAGCCGCATCCACCACCGCAGCATCGTCTGCGACGTCATGCGCAGGACTATCCGCGATGGCGGGGACATCGCCCGCGTCCTCCTCGTCGAGGAGGACGGCGACCGGGTGCACGCCGCACGGCTCATCCACCGCCACCCAGGCGACGACTCCTGGAAGGGGTTCGTCGACGACGCGGCCGCCTGGCTGCACGGCCGAACCAGCACCAGCACCAGCACCGAAGGAGAAGACAAGTGACCGGCAACACCACTAAGACCGCCGCCGATCTGACCACCGGCGATATCATCGACTGGAAGCACACCCTCCACGTCGTGATCCGCGTCACCGAACCCGGTCAGGAGGGTCAGGTCAAGATCATCGCCGCCTCCTACTGGGACGGCGACACCACCATCATCCACGCCAGCCCGTGGGGCGCCTTCACCGTCCACGACGGTGCCGTGCCCCCGCCCGACGACGCCTTCGCCATCTACGTGAAGGAGGGCCGAGGCCCGGATGGCGCCGAGGTGTCCGGCCCCGCCTACCGGGTCGGCTCGCAGTGGCTCGTCAAGGACCAGCCCCTGGGCATCCGCACCGCCATCGGCACGGAGGACATCTGCGACTGGGAGTACGCCACCGTCACGCCCAACAGCCTCCTGCACGCCGTCAACGTCGCACTCGCCGAGGCCGGCGCCCCGTCGATCGAGCGGATCCGCCACCGGATGATGAAGGCGGGAGAACTCTGATGGGCAACTCGGACGGGCTCTCCCCCGGTCTGGAATTCGACGACTCCACGGACGTGGACTTCCTCGCCGATAAGGCCATCGAAATGCAACTCGACGGGCTGCCCGCACACCCGTACGGGCACCCGTGCACCGGCGAAGCCGACCAGGAGTACTGGCAGACCGTCGAAGACCTCGCCTACCACCCGAACTTCTGGGACGTGTTGGAAGAACTGCCCCTCGAGGTCCGCGTCCACTGCGAGGAGGTCCTGCTGTGAGCAGCGCGGAAGAGCGGATCAAGGCCCACCTGCCCAAGGCTATGCGCAGCGCCGTCCGCTTCCGGAACGGGGATGTCACCTGCGACTGGGACGACTGGGCCGTCTGGCGTTATGAGGACACCTTCGGCTGCATCAGCATCCGGTCCGGCGGGCACGAGGAGTGCATCACCGACGACGTCGCCGCCGCGTACTTCACGCAGCGGGCCTTCACCGGCGACATCCTGCCCGGGCTGGCCCGGGCGCTCGACGGCATCTACAAGTTCAACGTCCGCAAGGGGACGGTGCGCCTCAAGGGTTCCGGTATGGGGCCCTTCCTGGACCTGAGGAAGCACGACTACTACAACGACGCCGTGGACGCGGGTATCAGCGCCTTGGCGGACCAGACGATCCGCCTGGTCGCCGCCGACGCGGCCAAGCGGCTGGGGCCGCACGTCATCGAGCGCACGGGCGGGGGCGCCACGATCATCACGACGACGCAGGGAACCGTGCGCATGAGCCCCGACGCCCCGAATGAGGACGGGTCCGTGCAGGTCACGGTCGACACACCCCGACGGTCTACCGTCCTTCGCATCGAACCTGGGGGCGTCCTGCCCGCTTACGCCATCTGGGACCTGATCAACTCCACCGAGTGAGTGGCAGAAAGGAAGAGGGATGATCAACTACATCGAAGAGCGTCTCAAGGCGCACCTGCCCGGCGACTTCCTGCCGGTGCGGGTGTCGGCCGCCTCCACGGAGGATGACAAGTGGGATGACGAGGGGGGCGCGGACGTGCATGTGCGCGTGGAGCACCCCTGGCTGTGGTATATGCTGGGCAACATTCGTGGCCCGTACTACTATCTGCGCGACCACGGGGTCATGGTGCCGGAGGTGGCCTTCTACGTGAGCGAGCCCAGTATGCTCACCGACGGCGAGCACCTGGGCTACCAGCGCTATGGCGACGTCATCTACTACCGGGGCGACAGTGTCGACAGCATCCTTCACGACGTGGCGATCGACGTCGAGGACCTGGCTTGGAACACGCTCAAGAAGCTGAAGCGGGAGTGCGGCGATGAGGCTTCGTGACTACCAGGCGGCGGCGGTCGAGCAGATCGCCGCCGCCCTCACCGACCCCGGCGGCCGGAGGATCGCCCGGGGCGACCTGCTGCGGTGGGCGGCACCGTACCCGCTGCTGGCGGAGGGATACGAGGTTGATGTCCTGGCGGGGTCGCTCGCCGACTGAGAACCTCCACTCGGGC
>ERZ773070.1111-NODE-1111-length-17241-cov-7.901839_pt1 | contig 17241 bp, 9 predicted proteins | sample MGYA00580618_ERZ773070 | MGnify/ENA primary metagenome ERZ773070 (study PRJEB29015, sample SAMEA2738023) | human oral metagenome | biome: human oral; feature: human-associated habitat; material: dental | place: China | collected 2019 ... | reverse complement strand
GCGATGGCCACGCGCTGGCGCTGGCCTCCGGAGAGTTTGACGCCGCGCTCACCCACGTGCGCGTCGTAGCCGCTGCGGCCTTGAAGGTCGGCCAGTTGTTCGATGAAGCCGCTGGCCTGGGCGCGGCTGGCGGCGGCGCGCATGTGTTCTTCGCTGGCGTCGGGGCGGCCATACAGGATGTTGTCGCGCATGGAGCGGTGCAGCAGCGAGGTGTCTTGCGTGACCATGCCGATGGCCGCGCGCAGGCTTTCTTGCGTGACGTGGGCGATGTCTTGCCCGTCGATGAGGATGCGCCCGCCTTGCACGTCGTGAAAGCGCAGCAGCAGGTTCACCAGCGTGGATTTGCCTGCGCCGGAGCGCCCGACCAGCCCCACTTTTTCGCCGGGGCGGATGTGCAGGTTCAGCCCGCTGATGACGGGCTTGCCGCCGCCGCTGTTTGCTTCGTAGGCGAAGCTCACGTTTTCAAAGCGCACGTCGCCGCGCGTGACGGCCAGGGGGCGGGCCAGGGGCGCGTCGGCCACGGCGGGCGTTTGCGTCAGGGCGCTGATGCCGTCTTGCACGGTGCCGATGTTTTCAAACAGGCGGGCCAATTCCCACATGACCCAGTGGCTGATGCCCGCCAGGCGCAGCGACATGGCGATGACGGCGGCCACCGCGCCGGCGCCGGTTTCGCCGCGCGACCACAGCCACAGCGACAGCCCGCCGGCCGAGAGCATCAGCAGCATGATGAGCGTGTGATTGACGATTTCAAAGGCGCTGATCAGGCGCATTTGCACCTGGCCGGTGATCTGGAAGGCCTGCATCGCTTCGCGGGCGTAGGCCGCTTCGCGCTGGCTGTGGGAAAAGAGCTTGACGGTGGCGATGTTGGTGTAGGCGTCGGTCACGCGCCCGGTCATCAGGCTGCGGGCGTCGGCCTGCTCCTTGCCGGCGCGGCCCAGCCGGGGCACGAAATACCCGCACGCCAGCCCGTAGGCCAGCGCCCACAGGGCAAAAGGCAGCATCAGCCGCCAGTCCATGCCCGCCGTGAGAGCCAGGAGGGTGAGCATGTAAACGCCCATGCCGATGACCACATCAACGGCGGTGAGCATCACATCGCGCACGGCCAGCGCCGTTTGCATGACTTTGGCGGTCACGCGGCCAGCGAATTCGTCGGCGTAGAAAGACAGGCTCTGCCTCAGCATCAGGCGGTGGAAGTTCCAGCGCAGCCGCATCGGAAAGCCGATGGCCAGCGCCTGGTGCTGCACCAGCGTGTGCAGCGCAATCAGCACGATGGATGCCAGCAGCACCGCCGCCAGCGCCGCCAGCGCGGGGCCGTGCTCGGCCCAGAAATGGGCCGGATCGGCCTGGCCGATCCAGTCCACCACGCGGCCCAGCAGTGCGAACAGCAGCGCGTCAAACGCCGCGCGCAAGGCCGCCAGCACGGTCAGCAGCGCAATCAGGCCGCGCATGCCCTGCGTGCAGGCCCACACGAACGGCACGAGCCGCCTGGGCGGCAAGGCCGGCTCGGCGGCGGGGTAGAAATCAAGGCGGTTTTCAAAAAAGCGGAACATGAAACGTTTTTTGGCGGGCCGGAAGGCGGAAAAAGGGGCAATTCTGCGGCGTCACGCGCCTGCGCGCTCCCGAGCCTTTCGCAGCGGCTGGCGGGCTGCAGATTGCTCCTGCTTCAATAGCGGCTTGCGCCCATTCCATCAGGACTTGCGGCCAATTGGGGCATGAAAAAGCGGGCTGGCGGCCCGCTTTCCGGTGGTTTTGGAACTTTGAAACTTGCTCAAAAGCTGCCCCTGGATGCGATGCGAGAAGTACGCCTTTGGGTGTGGCCTCGGGCGCTCGTGGGCCTTGCGAATCCTTGCCGGGCTGCGAGGCCCGTCTGCGTCTTACGGTACATCCCGATTCCCGCGCTTTCGCTCCTCACGGCCAGGCGCTGGACAGGTTCTGAAGCCGAAGACACCGATTCAGAGTGAATTAAGAACAGGAGCAAATTTGACGAATAAAAATGGCGTCTCGCGCTCCTCTTTTTAATACTGCTTTACCTGCACCACCCAAGAAAAATGCCTGCCGCTCTGGCAGGCTCCATTCAAACGGCAAGAGTCTGAAGCCACGGCCCGCAGGCCCGCCGCAATCACATCTGGTCTTCCACGGCAATGCCGTGGGCGCTCAGCCAGGCGCGCACTTTTTTCTCTGTTTCCGGATTGCGCGGACCCATGAAGAAGTAGCGCTGGAACGTATTGCCTGCCTCGTTCACCGCGCGCGGATCGACGCCCAAGTCCAGCAGGCGCGGAATGTCGTCAAAGCTGCCAATTATTGCAGCCTGATGCAGCAGCGTCCGGCCATCCTTCGAGCGCGCATGCACATTGGCCCCGGCATCCAGCAGCAGCTGCACATTGGCCTGGGTGCTGGTACCCAAGGCCGGAAACAGGGGCGTTTCGCCCAGCCGGTTTTTCACTTCGGTGGAAAACCCGCGCTTGAGCAGAGCTTTCAGCCAGTAGCTGTCGGACAGTTTGGCGGCAAAGTGCATGGAGGTGTCTCTCGCATCCCCCAGCCATGTGGGGTCCGTGCCCAGATCCAGCAGGCTCTCGAAGGCGCGGCGGTTGCCTTCCACCATCGCAACGTCCAGCGGCGTCATGGCCCTGACGTTGCGGCTATTGAGGCTCGCGCCTTCGGCCAGCAGCTGGCGCGCCTGCGCCAAGTCGCCCCTGGCCGCCGCCTGGTACAGCGCCGCGTCTTTGGGCGTTGCGAATTTTCCGTTGCTCATGTCCGTGTCTGGCTGACCGCAGGCCGAGACGGCCAGCACGGCCAGCGCGGATAAAAGCAGTCTGCGTCTGCGCATCATGTGTTGTATGAAAGATGGAAGGAAAAAACAGAGAAACAGCGGCCCCGAAAGCAATGGAAAGCGCCCGCTGCCGTTTGCCTTTCTCACCGGGCCCAAAGCGCAGCTTATCTGTTGAACAGGTCCGCAATCGTCCGGCCCGCTTCGGTAATAGCGTCGCGCGCCTTTTGTGCGCCCTGGCTGATGGCACCGCTAACGGCCCTGGTCTTTTCAGTCAGCCACTGAACGCCTTGCGTCATCTTGTCGCTTGTCCGCTTCACATCATCCGCCGCCTCGCTGGCGGCCCGTTTGGCGCCGCCGCCCGCCTTGTCCGTCAGCACGGCAGCTTCATGGCTCGCGCCATCAATCAGCGCATTGGCGCGCTCGCCTGCCGTCTCAACCCGCAGGGCGGCTTGATTGAATGAGGCTTCCTGCCCCGTGGCCTTGCCCGCGCCGCGCTGCGCATGGCCCAAAAGCGAAGCGCCTTCGCGCAGGGCTTCCACATAAGCCCGGCCGTCGCCCTTGCCGCCATGCAGTTCCACAAAGTTGCAACAAGCGCCTCTGGACGCGGCAAGGCGCAGCTCATATGCCCCACGGCGTCAGACGCGAGCATTGCGCCCTGCAAACCCGTCAGCAGCGCGCCTTCCACGTTGTAGCGGCGGATCTGGCCGCTGCCAGCCAGCTCTTCGCGTATGGCGTGGGGCGTCTTGCCCGGTTTCAGGCTGCGCAGGGTGCTGTCGCTCAGGCCCGCCGCATTGAAGGTCACGCCCGGCTCGCCCATGGCCAGCATGGCCGCCGAAGCCAGGCCGCCGCCCAGGGAGTGCCCCATGAAAACCACGTTGCCTTTGCCGAAAGCTTTAACAGCGCGCTTTGCCAACCGATGGCTTGTTGATATTGGTCCGTTGTCAGCCCCAAGGCTTGTCCGCCGTTGGCTTTGATATCCGCCCCTTCCGCCCCGAACCATTGATCCGTGCCACGGAGGGCAAATTGCCCCTGGTCGTGTTCCGCTAGATGGCGGCGTCAAAGCCGCTCTGCTCGTCGCGCAACATGCCCAGAGCAAGGTCAGGAATGGAAACCACCTTGTTGTTTCCATCCACGAAGTGATCGCCCACCGGGTAGCCAGGCTGTGGTTCACCCTGGCGGCAGCCGGCCGGACATGCTGGCTGGTGTGCGTTTAGGGGCCTAGGGCGCGTTCAGCGCACGCGCATGCCGGGCTGCGCGCCGGGCCAGGGTTCGAGCACGTAGATGCCGGGATGGGCTTTTTCGTCGGCGTGGCTGGCGGCCAGCACCATGCCTTCGCTCACGCCGAATTTCATCTTGCGCGGCGCAAGGTTGGCCACCATGACGGTGAGCTTGCCCTTGAGGTCTTCGGGCTTGTAGGCGCTGGCGATGCCGCTGAAGACGTTGCGGGTGCGGCCTTCGCCCGCATCCAGCGTCAGGCGCAACAGCTTTTTGCTGCCTTGCACGGCTTCGCAATCCACGATGCGGGCAATGCGAAGGTCGATTTTTGCGAAATCGTCAATGGTGATGACTTCGGCCACCGGCTCGCCGCCCGGCGCGCCGCCGTCTGCGCTGGCCGCGCTGACCGCCTGGGCGGACTCGGCAGGCGGCTCTTGGGCCGGTTCGGCGGGCGCGAAAAGCGCCTGGAGCTGCCCGGCTTCCACGCGCTGCATGAGGTGCCTGTACTCGCCGATGGCGTGGCCGGCGGGCAGGCGCTGGCGGGCGGCGGCAAAGCGGCCAAAGGGGGCATGCAGCCACTGGCCCACGCTTTCGGCCAGGCGCGGCAGCACGGGCGCGAGCAAGATGGTGAGCAGGCGAAACGCCTGAATGCAGGTGGTGCACACGTCGTGCAGGCGGCCTTGCATGCCGGGCTGCTTGGCCAGCTCCCAGGGCTTGTTCTGATCGACGTATTCGTTCACGCGGTCGGCCAGGGCCATGATTTCGCGCACGGCCTTGCCGTATTCGCGCCCGGCCAGCAGCGCGGTGATGGCAGGGGCCGCATCTTGCAGGTGGCACAGCAGGGCGTCGCCATCTGCCGAGACTTCGCCCAGCCGGCCGTCAAAGCGTTTGGTGATGAAGCCAGCGGCGCGGCTGGCGATGTTGATGTATTTGCCAATCAAATCGGCATTGACGCGCAGCATGAAATCTTCGGCATTGAAATCAATATCTTCATTGCGCGCCGAAAGCTTGGCCGCCAGGTAATAGCGCAGCCATTCGGCATTCATGCCCAGGTTCAGGTATTTGAGCGGATCCAGCCCGGTGCCACGGCTTTTGCTCATTTTCTCGCCGTTATTGACGGTGAGAAAGCCGTGAACGAATACATTATCCGGCGCCTTGCGCCCTGAAAAATGCAGCATGGCGGGCCAGAAAAGGGTGTGGAAAGTAATGATGTCTTTCCCGATGAAATGCACCTGCTCCAGGCCGGGGTTTTTCATGTATTCGTCGTAGCTTTCGCCGCGCTTTTCCAGCAGGTTTTTCAGGCTGGCCAGATAACCCACGGGCGCGTCCAGCCACACGTAAAAGTATTTTCCGGGCGCATCCGGTATTTCAATGCCGAAATAGGGCGCGTCGCGGCTGACGTCCCAGTCACCCAGTTTGGGCTTGCCGTTTTCGTCTTCGGCAAACCATTCGCGCGCCTTGTTGGCCACTTCGGGCTGGAGGCGGCCGTTTTGCGTCCAGTCTTGCAGGTATTGCACGCAGCGCGCGTCCGAGAGGCGGAAGAAGAAATGCTCGCTGCTGCGCAATTCGGGCTTTGCGCCGGTGAGCGCCGAATAGGGATGGCCCAGGTCGGTGGGCGCATAAACGGCGCCGCAGACTTCGCAGTTGTCGCCATACTGGTCGGGCGCGTGGCATTTGGGGCATTCGCCCTTGATATACCGGTCGGGCAGAAACATGCCTTTTTGCGGGTCGAAAAACTGCTCGATGGCGCGCACTTCAATCAAGCCGGCGGCTTTCAGATCCTTGTAAATGGCCCGGGATAATTCAATGTTTTCGGCGCTGTCGGTGCTGTGCCAGTTGTCGTAGCGGATGAGAAAGCCGTCCAGATACTGTTTGCGGCCCGCTGCAATATCGGCCACGAATTGCTGCGGGGTTTTTCCGGCCTTTTCGGCGGCAATCATGATGGGCGCGCCGTGCGCGTCGTCTGCGCCCACGAAATCCACCTGATGGCCCAGCATGCGTTGCGTGCGCACCCAGATATCGGCCTGGATGTATTCCATGATGTGGCCGATGTGAAACGTGCCATTGGCATACGGCAAGGCGGTGGTGACGAATATGCGGCGCGGGTTCATGGCTGTATTTGCAGACAGTTGAAGAAAAGCCACTGATTTTAGGGTTTCACCCCTCACGGATAGACTGCCGCGCCCATTGAAACAACTCCCGCAAGGACACTTCCCATGAGCATGGACCAGGCCGCCCTGATGGCCGCGCTGCAAAGCGTGATCGACCCGAACACGGGCAAGGATTTCGTTTCCACCAAGCTGCTGAAAAACCTGCGCGCGCAAGGCGCCAGCGTGAGCTTTGACGTGACGCTGGGCTACCCTGCGCGCAGCCAGATCGCCCCCATCCGCCAAATGCTGGAAGACGCCGCCCGCAGCGTGCCCGGCGTGCAGCAGGCCACGGCGAATGTGGATTTCAAAATCATCGCCCACAGCGTGCAGCGCGGCGTGCCGCTGCTGCCGGGCGTGAAAAACATGATCGCCGTGGCTTCCGGCAAGGGCGGCGTGGGCAAGAGCACCACGGCGGCCAATCTGGCGCTGGCGCTGGCCGCCGAAGGCGCGCGCGTGGGCATGCTTGACGCCGACATCTACGGCCCCAGCCAGCCCACCATGATGGGCGTGCATGGCTCGCCCGAGCATGACGGCCAGGCCATGCAGCCGCTCATCGGCCACGGCGTGCAGGTGAACTCCATCGGCCTGATGGTCAAGCAGGGGCAGGCCATGATCTGGCGCGGCCCGATGGTCACGCAGGCGCTGGACCAGCTCATGCGCCAGACGGCCTGGCACGACGTGGACTACCTCATCGTGGACATGCCCCCCGGCACGGGCGACGTGCAGCTGTCCATCAGCCAGCGCGCGCCCGTCACCGGCGCGGTCATCGTCACCACGCCGCAAGACATCGCCCTGATGGACGCGCGCCGGGGCATCGCCATGTTTGAAAAAGTGGGCGTGCCCATTCTGGGCGTGGTGGAAAACATGGCCGTGCACCGCTGCACGCAGTGCGGGCATGAAGAGCACATCTTCGGCGCGGGCGGCGGCCAGCGCATGGCCGAGGAATACAAGGTGGACTACCTGGGCGGCCTGCCCCTGTCGCTGTCCATCCGCGAGCAGGCCGACAGCGGCTGCCCCACCGTGGTGGCCGCGCCCGACAGCGCCGAGGCCGCCACCTACCGCGCCATCGCCCGCCGCATCGCCGTGAAGGTGGCCGAACAGGCCAAGGACTATTCCAGCCGCTTTCCGACCATCACCGTCTCCAATACCTGAGGGCCTGTTCACGGCTTCGCGGCAGACGGAGGGCAGACGGATGGCCTTATTTTTGCTCCTTTATTCGCAGCATGAGGTCCTAGTGAATAGGGCGCTGAGCGGCATTTCATGGGCCTTGTTTTTGCTCCTGTTTTCGTCATCCTCCGGCGGGCAGGAGCGCTCGTTTTCAACAGCTCAAAGGCGCGGCCCGCCCAGGCCCTTCTGGCTCCGCATGGCAGGCTGGGCGGCGGCCGTCTGAGGCGGCGGGCCGGGCGCTTGCCGCGCCGCTACCATCGCCGCCCCATGAGCCGCAGCAAGACCACCTACGCCTGCAACGAATGCGGGGCCGCCAGCGCGCGCTGGCTGGGCAAGTGCCCCTCGTGCGGGGCGTGGAACAGCCTGGTGGAAACCGTGGCGCAAGCGCCCGCAGGCGGCGGCAAGAACCGGCTGGGCGCGGCCTTCGCAGCGCTGGCCCCTGCTTCTGACGTGCAGGCGCTGGCCAGCATCGAGGCGCAAGACGTGGCGCGCACGCCCACGGGCCAGGCCGAGCTGGATCGCGCGCTGGGCGGCGGCATCGTCGCCGGCGGCGTGGTGCTCATGGGCGGCGATCCGGGCATCGGCAAATCCACGCTGCTGCTCCAGGCGCTGGATGCCTTGCAGCGCGCGGGCGTGCCTTCGCTTTACGTGACGGGCGAAGAAAGCGGCGCGCAAGTGGCGCTGCGCGCGCGCCGGCTGGGGCTGGCTGGCTCGCAAGTGGCGGTGCTGGCTGAAATCCAGCTCGAAAAAATCGTGGCCACGCTGGCCGCGCGGCAGCCCGCCGTGGCGGTGATTGACTCGATTCAGACGATTTACAGCGACCAGCTCACCAGCGCCCCCGGCAGCGTGGCGCAAGTGCGCGAGTGCGCCGCGCACCTGACGCGCTGGGCCAAGGCGCAAGGCTGCGCCATCGTGCTGGTGGGCCACGTGACCAAGGACGGGCAGCTGGCCGGCCCGCGCGTGCTGGAGCACATGGTGGACACGGTGCTTTACTTCGAGGGCGACACGCACAGCAGCTTCCGGCTGATACGCGCCATCAAGAACCGCTTTGGCGCCGTCAATGAAATCGGCGTGTTCGCCATGACGGAAAAGGGCCTGAAGGGCGTGAGCAACCCCAGCGCCATTTTTTTGAGCCAGCACGCCGACCCGGTGCCCGGCAGCTGCGTGCTCGTCACGCTGGAAGGCACGCGCCCCTTGCTGGTGGAAGTGCAGGCGCTGGTGGACAGCGGCGGCCCCAGCCCCCGGCGGCTTTCCGTCGGGCTGGAGCGCGACCGCCTGGCCATGCTGCTGGCCGTGCTGCACCGGCACGCAGGCGTGGCCACGGGCGATCAGGACGTGTTCGTGAACGCCGTGGGCGGCGTGCGCATCAGCGAACCGGCGGCCGATCTGGCGGTGATGCTGGCCATCACCAGCAGCCTGCGCGGCAAGGCGCTGCCCAAAGGCTTTCTGGCCTTTGGCGAAGTGGGCCTGGCCGGCGAAGTGCGCCCCGCCCCGCGCGGGCAGGAGCGCCTGAAGGAAGCGGCCAAGCTCGGCTTTTGCGTGGCCGTGGTGCCCAAGGCCAACGCGCCCAAAAGAAAAGACAAGGCTTTCGAGGGCCTGACCATTCACGCCGTCGAGCGCGTGGAAGAAGCCATGGCGCTGGCGCGCCAGCTGGCCTGATCCGGTCTGTAACTATCATTTGCATAGCGCGCCGCCCGCCTGCCGTGGCTGGAAGCCGCGCGTTTTCCCCTGTTTTCCGATAACAAAGGAGTTTTTGCCATGCCAGTCCATCTTTCGCCGCCAGACGCGGCCAGCCTGCATCCTGTCAGCGGCGTGCGCATCGGCGTGGCCGAGGCGGGCATCCGCAAGGCCGGGCGCAAGGACTTGACCGTGATGCTGCTCGATGAAGGCGCAAGCGTGGGCGGCGTGTTCACGCAAAACCGTTTTTGCGCCGCGCCCGTGCAGGTGTGCCGAGAGCACCTGACGGCAGGAGCCGGAGCGGACATCCGCTCTTTGGTGATCAACACGGGCTGCGCCAACGCGGGCACGGGGGCAGCGGGGCTGGAGGCGGCGCGCCGCACCTGCGACGCGCTGGCCGCGCAGCTGGGCGTGCGGCCGCAGCAAGTGCTGCCGTTTTCAACGGGCGTGATCCTGGAGCCGCTGCCGCTGGAGCGCCTGCAAGCGGGCCTGCCCGCCGCGCTGGCCGATGCGCAGCCCGCCCATTGGCTCAAGGCCGCCGAAGGCATCATGACCACGGACACCGTGCCCAAAGCGCGCAGCGTGAAAGCCAGCGTGGGCGGCGCGCCAGTGACCGTCACGGGCATCAGCAAGGGCGCGGGCATGATCCGCCCCAACATGGCGACGATGCTGGGCTTTGTCGCAACCGACGCATGCGTGGCCCCCGGCCTGATGCCGCAGCTGGCGCGGGCGCTGGCCGAAAGCTCCTTCAACCGCGTGACGGTCGATGGCGACACCTCGACCAATGACTCTTTCATCGTCATCGCCACGCACCAGGCGGCGCACGCGCCCGTGCAGTCGCTTCAGTCGCCCGAAGGGCAGGCGCTGCTTGCCGCCCTGCTGGAAGTGGCGCGCTGGCTGGCGCAGGCCATCGTGCGCGACGGCGAAGGCGCGACCAAGTTCATCACCGTGCAGGTGGAAGGCGGACAAAACGCCGCCGAGTGCCGCCAGGTGGCCTATGCCATCGCCCACTCGCCGCTGGTGAAAACGGCCTTTTTCGCCAGCGACCCAAACCTGGGCCGCATTCTGGCGGCCATTGGCTACGCGGGCATTGCCGATCTGGACACGGAAAAAATCGATCTGTATCTGGACGGCGTGCATGTGGCCACTCGCGGCGGGCGGCATCCGGACTACCGCGAAGAAGACGGCCAGCGCGTGATGAAACAGCCCGAAATCACCGTGCGCGTGAACCTGGGGCGCGGCGCGGCCAGCGAAACCGTCTGGACGTGCGACCTGAGCCACGAATATGTAAGCATCAATGCGGATTACCGCTCCTGAAAACCTGTTCGCAATTTATCTGTCAGTGCGAAAAGCGCGGCCTTGGGCGCTTTTGGGTTTTGCGAATCCTTGATGGAGGCCGCCAAGCCATCTGCGATTAGCGCCTTGCCGCCCGCCCCGCCTCGCGCTCCCTCACGGTCAGACTCCGCACGGGTTCTGAATGAAAGCGGGCGCGGCCTGGCGGTCGATACCGGGCAAGTTCCGCGCAGCATAAAAAAGCCGGACCGCACTGACAAAGTGCAGGTCCGGCGCAGAGAGGTTCGCGCAGGGGGAAGTCGGTGGTCACGTTCACCCGCGCAGGCTTGGAGAACCGCAGCGATTATAGCGACAAACAAGAACGGCTATCAAGCGATTTTTACGCGTTTTTACGAAATGACCGCTTTGCTTCGTGTTTCTTGCCCGGGCTTTTTAGCGCTTCTGTAAAGGCTATGGCAGACGCCTGCGCCAAACTCTGGCCAAGCGAGGCAAGAAAAGCGGGGCGAAAAAAGGCGCTGGCAGGAAACGGATGGGCTGCGGCGGGCTTGTTTTGCTCCTCTATCCATAGCGTCATGTCCTAGTGCATAAAGCGCAGGAGCCGTTTTGATGACCCCTGAATCCGCTCCTGTTTTTGAGTGCTTCGCAGACTGCTGTTCTATTCATTGCTCCAGAGCTGCGGGTGGGATACAGGCGGCTCAGTGCCGGGTTGCGTCCGCGCGCGCGCCGCGCACTCGCTTTTTGGCAGCGGCCGCCACGGCGGCGGCGGAAGGCAGCGGCGGGGCGGCAGCGGCCTGCGCGTCGGGCAGCGGCGCGGGCAGGCGTTCCAGGGCGGTTTCAAGCACCTGGTCGATCCAGCGGACGGGGATGATTTCCAGGCCGTTTTTCACGTTTTCCGGAATTTCCTGCAAATCCTTCACGTTTTCTTCGGGGATGAGCACCTTGCGGATGCCGCCGCGCAGCGCGGCCAGCAGCTTTTCCTTCAGGCCGCCGATGGCGGTGACTTCGCCGCGCAGGGTGATTTCGCCCGTCATGGCCACGTCGGCGCGCACGGCAATGCCGGTCAGCGCCGAGACGAAGGCCGTGGTCATGGCCGCGCCGGCGCTGGGGCCGTCCTTGGGCGTGGCGCCGTCGGGCACGTGCAGGTGGATGTCCAGCTTTTCAAAGGCGTCGTCGGCAATGCCCAGGCGGCGCGCGCGGGCGCGCACGACGGTGCGGGCGGCTTCGACGGACTCTTTCATCACATCGCCCAGCATGCCGGTGCGCAGGATGTTGCCTTTGCCGGGCATGGCGGCGGCTTCAATGGTGAGCAAGTCGCCGCCCACTTCCGTCCAGGCCAGGCCCACGACTTGGCCGATCTGGTTGTTCTGCTCGGCGCGGCCATAGGTGAACTTGCGCACGCCCAGAAAGTCGCCCAGGTTTTTGGCGGTGACTTTCACTTTCGGCTTCAGCTGCCCCAGTTGCAGGCCCTTGACGACTTTGCGGCAGATGCGCGAGATTTCGCGCTCCAGCGAGCGCACGCCCGCTTCGCGCGTGTAGTAGCGCACGATGTCGCGCACGGCGTCTTCGGAGACGCTCAGCTCCGCCTCTTTGACGCCGTTGGTCTTCATCTGCTTGGGCAGCAGGTAGCGCATGGCGATGCTGGTTTTTTCGTCTTCGGTGTAGCCCGACAGGCGAATGACTTCCATGCGGTCCAGCAGCGCGGGCGGAATGTTCATGGAGTTGCTGGTGGCCACGAACATCACGTCTGACAAATCGAAGTCCACTTCCACGTAGTGGTCGCTGAAGGCGTGGTTTTGCTCGGGGTCCAGCACTTCGAGCAGGGCGCTGGCCGGGTCGCCCCGGAAGTCCATGCCCATCTTGTCGATTTCATCCAGCAGAAACAGCGGGTTGCGCGTGCCGGCCTTGTTCAGGCTTTGCAGCACTTTGCCGGGCATGGCGCCGATGTAGGTGCGGCGGTGGCCCCGGATTTCGGCTTCGTCGCGCATGCCGCCCAGCGCCATGCGCACGTATTTGCGGCCCGTGGCGCGCGCGATGGACTGGCCCAGCGAGGTTTTGCCCACGCCGGGCGGCCCCACCAGGCAGAGGATGGGGGCCTTGACTTTGTCCACGCGCTGCTGCACGGCCAGGTGCTCCAGGATGCGTTCCTTGACTTTGTCCAGCCCGAAGTGGTCAGCGTTGAGCACTTCTTCGGCGTGGGCCAGGTCATGTTTGATGCGCGTTTTTTTCGACCAGGGCAGGCCCGCCAGCACGTCCACGTAGTTGCGCACCACGCTGGCTTCGGCGGACATGGGCGACATCAGGCGCAGTTTTTTCAGCTCGTTTTCCGCCTTTTTCAGCGCCTCTTTGGGCATGCGGGCGGCCTTGATGCGCTTTTCGATTTCTTCAATGTCCGCGCCGTCTTCGCCTTCGCCCAGCTCTTTTTGAATGGCCTTGACCTGCTCGTTCAGGTAGAAATCGCGCTGGTTTTTCTCCATCTGGCGCTTGACGCGGCCGCGAATGCGCTTGTCCACGTTGAGGATGTCCACCTCGCGCTGGATTTCTTCCAGCAGCGCCTGCAAGCGTTTTTGCACGTCGGCCACTTCCAGCATCTTCTGCTTGACGGGCAGTTGCAGCGGCATGTGCGCGGCGATGGTGTCGGCCAGGCGCTCGGCTTCGGCAATGCCGGAGATGGAATTGAGGATGTCGGGCTGAATCTTCTTGAGCTTGGCGTATTGCTCGAACTGCTGCGTGACGGCGCGGCGCAGCGCCTCGGCCTCGGTGGGGTTGGCGGGCGCGGCCGCTTCCGGCGGCATGGGCAATACGGTGGCCTTGAAAAACTCGCCGTCTTCCACGCGCTCCAGCGCCGCGCGCTGCTGGCCCTGCACCAGCACTTTCACCGTGCCGTCGGGCAGCTTGAGCATTTGCAGCACAGTGCAAATGCAGCCGGTGGCGTACAGGTCGGTCATGGCCGGCTCATCCTTGCCGGAAGTGCGCTGCGCCACCAGGGCGATGCGGCGCTCTCCGCCCACGGCCGCTTCCAGCGCCTTGATGCTCTTGGGCCGCCCCACGAACAGCGGGATGACCATGTGCGGAAACACCACCACATCGCGCAGGGGCATCAGCGGCATGTCCACCGGTTGGGGGGGCAGCAGGGTCAGTGTGGTCATGAAGCAGGGAATCCTTGTTCAAAAGAGGTGTCTGGAATTGGCGGCGCGCCAGGCAATTTCAAGACGCCGCCCAGCCCGCGCCGCGCCAGGGCGCCGCCGCCAAAATGTAGTGCAGCAATGCATCTGACGGGCCAGAATTTTTCGCTACTTTATCAATAGCATGATGTCCTAGTGCAGAAAGCGCGAAGCGTGTTTTTGGCTGGCCTGAATTTGCTCCTGTTAAAGGAGCCATTCTGGTGTTTCGGAAGTCCCTGGCGGTTTTCCCAAATGGCGCACCGTGCACGCTTGCTTCCAAATCCAGCCCGAGCTCAATGCGCAAGGCGTCGGCTTGCTGGAGCAGGCCTTAAAAAAATCAGCTCGGCGCGCGGCACCTCAAACGCGCTCTTGGTCATTCATGCGCAGGGCGTGAAGAATGCGAACACCCAAGGCTTGCCGCACGACTTTTGAACAGGTTTTAAACGAAGCGGGCTGCTGCGCAGGTCGTCAGCGGAAGACCACGGTTTTGTGCCCGTTGAGCAGCACGCGCCGCTCGGCGTGCCACTTCACGGCACGGGCCAGCACCTGGCTTTCGGTATCGCGGCCCACGGCGGTGAGCGACTCCACGGTGTGCGTGTGGTCGGCGCGGGCCACATCCTGCTCGATGATGGGGCCTTCGTCCAAAGCGGCGGTCACGTAGTGCGCCGTGGCGCCGATGAGTTTCACGCCCCGCTCGTGCGCCTGGTAGTAGGGCCGCGCGCCCTTGAAGCTGGGCAAAAAGCTGTGGTGAATGTTGATGGCGCGCCCGGCCAGCTTGCGGCACAGGTCGTCAGAGAGCACTTGCATGTAGCGCGCCAGCACCACCAGCTCCGCCGATTCGGCCTGGATGATTTCGTACTGCCTGGCCTCGGCCTGCGCCTTGGTTTCGCGGGTGACGGGAATGTGATGAAAAGGCACGTTGTAGCTGGCCGCCAGCTGATAGAAATCGCGGTGGTTGCTGACGATGGCGCGAATGTCCAGCGGCAGCAGCCCGCTTTTCCATCGAAACAGCAAATCGTTGAGGCAATGCCCCTCGCGGCTGACAAAGATGGCACAGCGCATGGGCTGCGCCGCGTCGTGCAGCTGCCAGCGCATGTCGAACTGCGCTGCCAGCGCGTCCAGCGCCGCGCGCAGGGCCTGGCTTTTGGCTTCGGGGTTTTCGTCCGTCACCACAAACTGCACACGCATGAAAAACAGGCCCGTGGCCTGATCGTTGAACTGCGCCGCTTCTTCGATGTTGCCGCCGTTTTCCAGCAAAAAGCCGGAGACGGCATGCACGATGCCCATGCGGTCCGGGCAGGAGAGGGTCAAAACGTAAGTGGTCATTGCGCCAATTGTCATGGATGCACCTGACGGGCGTCCGCGCCCCTCCGGCCAGAGCGCACGTTTTCTCTTTGCCGCCACGCAGCCGTTTGGCATCAAAAAAAGAAGCAAATTTAGCGGAGCCCAAATGCGCCATAACGCCCGTTCCACTAGGACCCCATGCTATCAATAGAGGGGCAAAAAGAAGGGGGAGAAAGCTGTGAGGGCAGGGCGGCAAGGCGTTTCATGAGGAAAGCCGCATGCGAATGCCAAGGCCGGTTTTGGCGCTGGCAGTTCCGGTCCGGCGGCGCTTGTCAGGGCTTGACGCCGCCGGCCATGCCTTGCCTGATTTGCTCCCAGCTCAGGCCAAAGCGCAGCAGGTATTTGCGCAGGCGGTCGGAGTCATTGACGGCTTTGCGCTGCTGGCGCGATTGGGCGAAAAGCCGCCGGCCCGCTTCGGACAGGCTTGCGCTTTGGGCGCAAACGGGCAGCACGGCGGCCAGTTGCAGGCGGTCAAAGAGGTCGAGCGCGGCGGCTTTTTCAGGCCCCAGCAGGCGGGCGGGCCAGTCGGCGGCCGCTGGCGCGCTTTCGGGGGCGCTTTCCGGGCCGCTTCCCGGGTCGCTTTCAGAGCCGCTTTCCGGCTCCTGCCGCGCCCAGAGCCAGCGCAGGCGGGCGGTTTCGGCTTCTACTTGCGCTTGCGTGATGCGGCCGCCTTCGGCCAGGGTGGCCAGGCGGGTGATGCTGGAGGACAGGTCGCGGAAGTTGCCGCGCCAGGCGGCTTCTTCGCTTTGGGCAAAGCGCAAAAAGGCGCTGCGCGCTTCGGGGTGAAAACGCGCCATGCAGCCTTGCTCGCTGGCGTGCAGGGCCAGCAGGTGGTCGATGTTGGGTTCGATGTCTTCGGGCCGCGCGGCCAGGCCCGGCAGGTCGTAGGTCCAGAGGTTGATGCGCGAAAACAGGTCTTCGCGAAAGCGCCCGGCGGCCACTTCGCGCCGCAAGTCGCGGCAGGTGCCGGCAATGAGCTGGAAGCTGCTGCCCACTTCGCGGTCGCTGCCCAGCGGGTAGAAGCGCTTTTCCTCGATGGCTTTGAGCAGCATGGCTTGCTCGTCCGGCCCCAGCTCGCCGATTTCGTCCAGAAACAGCACGCCGCCATCGGCGCTTTTGAGCAGGCCGGCGCGGTCGCTGGCCGCGCCGGTGAAGGCGCCTTTTTTGTGGCCGAACAGGGCGGACATGGCCCCGTCGCCGTGCAGCGTGGCGCAATTGACTTCCACGAACTGGCCGCTGATGAGCTTGCGCTCGCGCTTGAGCTGGGCCATGCGCCGCGCCAGAAAGGATTTGCCCGCGCCCGTGGGGCCGGTCAGCAAGATGGGCGCGGCAGAGCGCACGGCCACGCGCTCGATTTCGTCGATCAGCGCGTTAAAGCGCGCGTTTCGCGTGGCGATGCCGCTTTTGAGAAAGGCCACGGCGTCGCGCTGCGCGGCCTCAAAGCGCCGGGCGATGGCGTCGTAGCGCGAAAGGTCCAGGTCAATGAGCGAGAGCTGGCCCGGCTCGCCCGTGCCCCAGCGGCGCGGCGGCGAGGTTTGCGCCAGTACGCCGGGCAGGTGGCGCGATTCGGCCAGCAGGAACAAACAGATTTGCGCCACGTGCGTGCCGGTGGTGATGTGCACCCAGTACTGCCACTCGTCCGGCGCCCAGGCGTAGCCGTGCGCCCAGTCATAGAGCGCGCCGTACACCTGGCCAAAGTCCCAGGGGTCGGCAATGGGCAGCAGGGTCAGGCGCACGTCGGTGGCGGGCGAAAAGGAGGCGATGTCGCCCTGCACGCATTCGGCCAGCCGGCGGTGGCGCTCGCCGGTGTAGAGCAGCTCCAGCCGCGCCACGGGCTGGCCGGGCTGCTGGCACAGCGCCACGGAGGGCCGCCACTTTTGCCAGCGGCCCGCGCCCATGCCGCTGTCGAGCTGCGTGCCGAGAAAGCCAATGGCCGATACAGGTTTGATATTCATATCTCAAAGTCTAGCTTTGAATATCGAATCAACCCGCCTGCCGCCTGGCCTGAAAGGCGCGGCCAGATGCCTTCAGAAAAAATTTTCTCCTTCTATTTCAATGGATTGCATGCTTTTTCGGCCGCCTGCAAGCGGCGCTGGCATGCCGCCTGCACTGAAGAAAGCACCTGAATGGCTGCCGCCAGCTTGCAGGAGCCGCATCGGGCCACAAGCCCTGCGGCCCGGTGCGGCGCCCGGTTCGCGAAGCGCCTTGCAGCGCAAAGCGGCCTGTAGGCGCGCCGTATGCCGCGGGTGATGGTGGTTCGGGTTTTGCTGGTAGCTCAGTATGGATAGAGCGCACTTTTTTCTAAGGTGAAGTCGCAGGTTCAAGTCCTGCCAGGCAAATTGTTTGTGGCTCATTCGGTAGAGCAATGCACTGTTAATGCATCGGTACATCCGTAGCGGGTTCGAGTCCCGCCAAACAAAACCGCATTTCGCAAGGAATGCTCAAGTACCGGGGCCGCAAGGCC
>ERZ773070.1110-NODE-1110-length-17242-cov-3.705068_pt1 | contig 17242 bp, 18 predicted proteins | sample MGYA00580618_ERZ773070 | MGnify/ENA primary metagenome ERZ773070 (study PRJEB29015, sample SAMEA2738023) | human oral metagenome | biome: human oral; feature: human-associated habitat; material: dental | place: China | collected 2019 ... | reverse complement strand
AACGATAGTTATGATTCCATCTTTAGCGAGTTTAGGGAATGCATTGTTTAGGGCCTCAATTGTATTATGAGGGCGTGTTATGATGCTATGATCTCCACCAGGTAAATAACCTAAATTAAATATAATTAAATCTGTTTTTTATTGTATTACTCAATTACAGTGGTCACTGTAATAAACAACGAGAAGCGACATAAATGGAACAAAAGATGGAAAATGATGAATACCTTTCAAATCCAGCGGAATTTGAAAAGAAAGAACATAGATGCACAGATCCAGATTGTCTAGATTGTGATGAGCCGATTTATTTTGCCATGCATGATAAGCATCATAAGTTCAGTTTATCACTAACAACCTTAATTGAATGCTTAAAATTTGCAGAAAACGAGGGAGCCATTCCACCTATTGATATTTCTTGGTGGGGTGAAATTTCCAACAGAGTTCCCTCTATCCATGTACTTCAAGATAATACTATTCGATCCTAAATTTAAATTGTAATGCCACTTTTTTTGCCATATCTAACATCAAATCACTCAAAATCGGTTCCATTACGCATTACAAGTCAATTTTATGCAAATGTTTCGCAAAATGATAAATGAGAGTATACTGAAACGTATGGGTACGTTGATGGATACAGGAGAAAATGATGAGCGATGCAGAAAAATTCGGACATACTGTTGGTCGATTTTTTAAGAAAATGGACTGCACTTTATCGTTTCTCCCGGAAAAGCCACGTAAAGCGGTTGTAACGACTGCCGCACTTGCAGTGAGTCCTCTGCTGGCCTGCATTATTGCAGCGAAAGCAAAAGTGCCTGAAAAGGTGGATTATTTTGTCCAAGATAATAACAAAATAGAGGATGAATCTAGTCTTCTTGACGAAATTGAACTATCAAATATGAATGTCTTAAATCGAGATATTAGCTATTTTGATAAAGATGCAACCATGTTTGATAACCTAGATTCAGAAACTTTCTTTAGCGAAAAATATTAAAGAAGTAGAAGTAGTTAACTTCTACTTCTTTAATTTATGACTTATTTAATCCCTCTATAAAGGCATTACCTGCTTTTTTGGCAACGTCTCCACCTTTTGAACCACCTTCATAAGACGTTCGAGTACCATTAGTAAATGAGGATGCTATATTCCCTAAATTAAATCCAGCCCAAGTCATTGCCCCAAACCATAAGCTCGGTAACACAATAAATAAGCTGCCCATGACAAAATTCGAAATAATGTCATCTTGTGCATTTTCTAGAAAATGGATATTTAAGATATTATGAGAGGGTGAGCTATATAAGATATCGATCATAGCCGAATCAACCCAACGGGCTAATTCCCACCAAAAGCTCGTCGTAACAAGAGCAAAATACACAAAACTTAATGTTACCACTGTCTTGATAGAGAAACCGCTTAAAATAGTGATAACCGGAATCAAGATAACCAATCCCATCATCATGAAAGCTTGTACCATCGGTAGTGCTTGACGCATCGCATCAAGTCCGGGAAAAATAGCGAGACTACCTACCGCACTTCCTACGGTTGAGGTTAAGCGCGTCACGGCATTCCAAAATCCACCTTCCACACTACCACCGTATCCTTGGTATATTTTCCCTTTCGAAACATCCATATTTTCCACACGTAATAAGGTTCTTAATAAGGCCTCATCTCGATTATCAATGGAATTAAAGAAGTCACTTACTTGCGCCGAAAAATTTTGTCGGACATCAGCAAGTAAGCGAGACTTGAGTCCAGCGCCATTTTCATCCCACCATTGGTCACAACTTGGAAATCCACCTTTGCCAGTATCCGGTAATGCCGTATCACGTGTTGCATTATAGGGAAACGTACTAATCGGTTGTTGCGCTCGAAAGCGAGGGTAGAGTTCGCTGTTATTAATCAGTAACTTTCCTCCCAGCCAAGAGGTTTCACGGATCTGTGCCGGTGTTAAGGTGAGTTGACTTGTTTGTAACTTTTGGCGGGCTGGGATATAGCATTGTTGCACAAATTGCTGTACTTCCGTCAACAACGCCGGATTATTGATTTTCTGATGTTGAACCTCAAAGCGCACTTGACGTAAATCACGCTGACAAGGTAATACGGACGTCATCCCGTAAGTCAACCCTTTATCTATCTTGTGCATCAACATCCACCAAATCGGAATCCGGGCTTGCCTATCGGCAAACGTCGTCACAAAAGGTGCATACCCCGATTTATCCGGTGTAGCCGGTACTTTGTAACCACATTGAACAGAAGCCCGTTCATTGTATTGGATATTGCTCAGTGACATGGGAATTAAAGGCGCTAATGTTAAAACCACCACTAACATCGCCGGAATCAGTTCAATGCTTAACCAACGAATTAAGATGTCACCTTTTTCTCCTTCATCATCCCCTTGCTTTGATACATCACGCCAAATTTTGATAATCATGCCAATAAGGGGAATTAACCATAATCCGGTACCTACAAATAATGTAAAAACCCCATTATTAAGGAGCCAACCTAATAAGGTGAGAAAATATTCAAGATAGCTATCAACTGAAAACGTCATATTTCCTCCAATTAAACGAGACTAATTTGCGTAATGGATTCGGCAAAAACCAATACCATTAAAATCAACCATTTTGCTTTTTTCGGCATGGATAATGGGTGACGTCGAGCAATAGCAGAGACCATGAATATAATCACGCTATATAGCAACAATCGAACACCAAACCAAATCCATTGTGTTTTAATAAACCATGTACGAATATCAATATTTTGAAGGTATTCACCGGCAAAAATACCCATGGCGATGAGTACTAAAAATAAGCACACGATAAGGGAAATAAAACGGAGTACATTTTTAAACCATCCTCCCAATAATGGCTTTTCATCCTGAGACATCGACACTCCTTATTCCTTATTCACAGCCTTATCCCCAAAAATTGGGGATAAATCTGCCGGACACTGCCAGGTTGCCGTCAGTTGCCAAAGTAAATATTGAATTAACCAATAGGCATCCACATGATCGGTCACTTCAATATTAAGTCTCACCGGCCAATTTTCCGATGGAAAGACCGGTAATTGAAGGTGCCCGGAAACATTCAATAATAAATGCACCTCACCGCGCTCCCCTACCATATGCACTTTCCAGTTTGACTGGGTAAATACACGTTGAGGAAAAGCACTTAATCGGCAATTCGCCCCAATTTTCATCTTAATTTGAGCGATAAAATGCAAAATATAAGCCTTGACTTCATCAGAAGTGAAGACCAGTGATTGAATGCGCGGACCAATCTCAAAAATACGATGAAAAATCATGTTAGGCTGCGATAGAGTTAAGTGCGTCATTGACTGCAATCCCCCGTTTTTTATCTAAGTCTTTTGCAACCATCAATGCCGCATCTAACTCAGTACAGTTATGTTCCATCATTAATTGTTTGCGTTGTGCTTTTTCGTGTTTTTCCGTCATGCCCAAGGCTAAGAATAAACTTGGTGGTACAACCCGGAATAGGGCTTCCATATTGGTCGCAAGTACAACGCCTTCAGTATATTTCTTGTCTGCTTTTTTGGCCGACAATAACATGAGTTTTTGTGCTTCAGATAAGCGCCGGAAACGGTTAACTTGTTCCACTTCATCGTTGGACAGGTTAAGCAATTCCCACCATTCAACCATGCTGAGTAACTTACCAGCTTCTTCCGGAAAGTCAGCCATATTTTGTGTGGCTAACCACAACCAAATACCCAGCTTACGCCACATTTTAGATCCTTTAACCAGGAACTTCGCTAGTAGCGGGTTGACCGTAATAATGTGCGATTCATCCGTAATATTGACGATAGGGCGGAAGCTGTGTTGGTACTTTTCACCCAATGAGTTGATATGGTTAATCAGGGAAATATACGCAATCGCCAGTTCAGCTTCGTAGCCATCACGGGCAAACATGGCCAGATCTACCAGGGTAATATCTGCCTCCGGCCAAATTTCGCCTTCTCGGTTAAAGAAACGCCCATTGACACCTGTACAGAAGATATCCATTGCCTCTGCCATATCCGCAAGACGAGAGGCGCGCTCCGGGCGAATATCCGGACGACGACTGAGTTCTTCGAGTGCCGCTTTCACATCTCCGGTTAACACTTGACGAGGTGGCATTTCTTGAGCCGTTTTCTCTGCCGCCAATAAAATCGCCTGGCGAATTGCTGAACGGTCGGCTCGACTCATTTTGTCATCTTCTTTGGCTTCGCCACCGGTGATCATCAAGCGTGCAGTTAATTCCATTTCCGCTAATAAATCACGCTGTTCTTCGCCTTCTTCGTCGCTATCGTCGTCATCTCGTACCTCGAGATCTACATCCATTTCCAATAAACGGTGAGCTTCAGAAAAGAGTGGTAAGGCAATATTACTACTTGGCTCAAGGGATACACGGTTTACCGTTAAACCGTAACGTTCTGCATAATCTGAGAACAAACCAAAAGAGTTCCCGGCTTCTACAATGAATAAGCGAGGGCGGTGCACAGCCATCAGTTGCGCCATTTGTGCGGTTAATGTTGCCGATTTACCTGAACCTGTAGGGCCTAAAATGAGCTTATGCGCATTTTTAGTCCGGTCTTTAGGGTTTAATGGGTCAAAATCTAATGGGCTTCCACCGCGGTTAAAATAGGTAATTCCCGGGTGTCCTGTGCCGGTTTCCCGACCGAATACGGGCAACATATTGGCAATGTGTTGTACCCAATAATATTTGGTATAAAAACGCGATTTTGCATCTAATTGCGGATTAAAGTTCATTGGTAGCCAGCGTAGATAGCTATTTAGCGGGGCAACTTCATTACCTTCTTTAACTGGCACGAGATTGTTACTTAATAAAACGGTTCTTAGCTCTCTTGCACGATTTCGAAGCTCTTGCTCATCATTACCATGCACATAAAACACAATACTTGCCTGATAAAGTTTATGACCATCTTTTAAGTATTCCGTTACCGTAGTAGCATCTTGTTTTAAATAAATAGATTCATAGTTATTGCCTACCGCTCGACTGCTTAATTTATCCAAATGCATCTGTAATTTATCTTGCGGATGGATCACAATCGTAATGCCCATAATGGTTGATTCCGGCAATAAATCAAATAACGCATTAATATTACGACCTCGAGTGACTTCACCTGTCATGTGGCCAACATCCGGCTGTTTACGGATATTATCAACTACGATGACTTCATGAGGTTGCTCATTAAAAAACCAGTAACCGTTTTTGCTTTCCGGTGGCGTAAAAAAGAGATTTTCACTAAAATCTTGGTCTTGCAAGGGGAGATCAGAGGTCTCCTTTGAAAGCGATAAAAGATCGTAACAAGCCTTATCATCCAGTCCGCTAAAATAGCGTGATGGATTTGGATTAAACCACTCTAACAACCAACGATGGATTTGGGCTTCATTTTGACGCTCTAGAGTTAATCCGGCGGTGATAAAAGCACTTTGGATGCGATCGCACGCGGTATTTAATTTCTCAATCGTATCTGTCTCATTATTTCCGGCATAACGATAGATGACCATGCGGGTTTTACGCACTTTTCCGGCCCAGGCGGTATTTGTTACCCGATCATCAACAAAAAGCCCACCGGGTTTACCGACCGCTTTTAAATGGCGTTCCATTTCATTAAGCCACTGTTCTGTAAACTCACTACCGCTTGCTTCAGGTGAAGTCGTCTTAATGTACTGTCTCAGATTCTCAATATAACCGCTTAAATCCTTGTCATCCTGGCAATAGAATTGTACAACGTAAGGATTGGTATCAAGTTCATCGAAACTATCCTGTAAGGCATCTTTAACTAATGTGCGAACGCGATTAAGATAATCGCTACCTCTACCTTCAGTCCCTATCGGCTTAACATCAAATACCACACCGGCACTTTTCGCATCATCAAAAAGCATTACGCCTTCTTCAGCTAAGTATTCCGCATAAGGAAGATTGGAAATAAAAGAGGGATCGCGACCATAAAGCATTTTAATATGCTGCCCCCTGGTCATTTTCCGATTACGAAGAATAGGCTTTATTTCGATTTCTTCTTCAACGTCATGTTTATCATTCGATACTTCTTCCGGTGTAATAGACATTAGAGTTGGATCCTCTTTAGATTGAGCCTTCCGGGCCTTTTTGCCTAAGGAGAATGCCTCTAATACGTCTTGAAATAATGCCATTGTTTTACCTCACCTAGTACATTCTTGTGCGTTCACCCGGTTGGGCATATTGAACACGACCATAAAACGGAATAACGGAAGAGTAGCCTGGTACGGGCATTTGTTCGGAAGAGTCTGTTAAGTGCGGATAAACATACATCACTAAATCCGGGTTAGGTAAACGAGGAAATAGATTTTGGGTTTCATTTTCAGCCGTCCGAGTATATGTTTGTTGTTCACGTGCCGAGACATAATTGGGTGCATCAATCAAACGACCATTGTGCGAGCGATAGGCACTAATATTACTGTTATCGCCAGCCCCCTTATTCCAAATGTCTTTCATGGTTGAATCACCAGTCGGCAATAAATCATTTTGAGAGGTTGAGCAACCGGTTAAAAGACTGCCAATGGCGAAGATCATGCCTGTCATCATTAATACTTTCATTATTGCTCCTTAATCTAAATGAGATTGTTGTGATGTTTGGCCATATTTCACTTGGCGGGCTTGGCGGTCATAGTCGATGTTGATTTGTTGATCGATATGTACGGCGACTTCCCGACCCGGCGGAACGTAAACGGCATCAAACATCTGGCCGTAGCGTTGACGGAACCAGTCAGCGGTTTCTTTCAATCCACCGCCTAATGCCTGCCCTAAAACGTATTTACCTTTATTACCGGTGACTGCACCGATGACGGCTCCGCCGTCAACGACAGTGGTTGACTGAGAAGATGAAAGTCCTTGCGCTGCCGCTGACGCACCGGTCAAGAGGAAGTTTGTCGTGAGATATTCGGGTGCATTGGTTTTACGCTCGCCCGGAATACAAGGCACACCATGCGGATCGGATAACCAACCAATTTTATTGTTGTTATCCCCAGTTGAAACAATACGGCCATCACTAAATACAAAGGTTAAACTTTTCACATCGCCACGTACGCAAGATAAGGTCCAGTCACCGCTTGCAGTACCTGAGACAATGGCGCCTTCAATATCCGGCAGCTCAATGCCGTTGGCAATGAGGTTGTCACGTCCAATTAATAACTTGAACGGATAAGGTTCTGTCACGTTGTTATCAATTGGCACACGACCTACAAGTGCGGTCATCGCAACAGAATTCGTCAAGGTTGAGTTTGCTGCAATAGTAAAAAATGGCGTCGCCGTATTTAATACGGAATGACTTTCGCTATTCATAGGCTGCAATCCTTCCGCTTTTCGGATATCATTAATGCTGTTATCAAACATTTTTGGGAAACCGATTCCGGTGCCGGTTGCGCCTATCGGTAACGGATTACCACGGTCGTCCGTCATCCGCATATCACTTGGATTAACCCAATTCATGCCACCGCTATTTTCAATTTGAGCCCCAACGGTAGCTCCATTAATCGGTAAAGGTGCATTTGTACTTTGTTGAGCTGTCCCCATCACCTGATTACTGCCTTGCAATACTTGGTCTTTTAACGAATTAATTTCGGCAATTAATGCGCCGGTTTCTGCTTGTACTGCTTGTTGAATCTGATAGTCGGTATTACTACTTTGATTTTTTAATTGCTCGTTTTCTTTCATTAAACGGTCGTTTTGTGAAATCACTTCATCAAAGCGTTTATTATTTTCTTTCACTTTACCAATCAGTGTTCTCACCGTATCTTTTGAGGTATCGCCTTCAAGTCCCATTGAGCGAAGCTCTTCCGGTGATAGATCATTAAGTGAAATATCTAACACTTCCTCTTTTTTTTCCTCAGCCGTTTTTGATGTACTGCCACCGGAAAAAAGGAATCCCAGCATAGTCAAGACCACAACTGCCGTAATACCACCAATAACGAAGAACGCTTTATTTGCTTTTTGCATGGCTGACTCCTTATTTTGTCGTGGTCACTGTAGTGGTGACTTTTTTCAATTTTTTCGGTTTATACGTATTAGATTGCGGAATGACCGACTGATTAGGGTAACCTTCCGTCACTAAATACAAGGTCGTCGTATCTTCAGGCGAACCATATCCACCGAGCCAATGATGTTGAAAGGTTGCGGCATAGAATCGACCCTGAAGCTCTCTAGGATCTAAATCAATGCGAGATTGTCCTTGGTTTTGCAGACGGATCGCTGTTACCACATACTCATCAAGTTGCCAGGCGAGTAATGGTGTGGCGCGTATCGGTAATGCTGGTAAAAGGGTTTTAATCGGTGTAGGAAGACGATGCGCCACTTGACGAACACCGTCTAATGGCTCAACCGTGCGCAAAGGTGCATAGAACATTTGTGCCGCATAACGTGTAAGTGCTGCAGGCACCGGTAGTGCAGGACGTGCGTTTGGCATAGGTTCATTATTGGCACTTGCATCTTGATTATGAACCGCACCTTGATTTTCAACTTTATTTTCATAAACCAAACGAATAGGCTCATCGGCATTGACAACCGATGGTTTTGCTTGCACATCCAATAAAATCATCTCCCCGGTCGCCAAATCCATCAAATGTAAACGTGTTTTTGGGAAATCCGCTGTGGCTTTGAGGTACACTGCGCCGCCGGTTGATTGAATACGGAGTTTGTTATCTAGTTCCGGCGGATAACCCACCTTCACATTTTTATCCACGAAAATAATGCGTTCTTTCTCAATTTGTAAATCGACTGGGAGTGGTTTGCGCGCCCATTTCATCAAGACGTCAGCTGAGGCAACTGGTGAGAAAATAAAAGCTGCAGTTAGTAATAAGGTGAGTTTTTTCATTATTGGTTTTCCCCTTCTCTAAATTCTTTTGCTTCTAAGCGTAACGGAATCGAGCTGTAGCAGTTAAACCCCAATCCCCATGGATTGTTTTGTAAATCCGTTTCCATGCGCACAATATTGACAGGAAAGCGGGTTAAAACACGTTTTACCGGTTCATCTTTAAAATACTCGTCCACGCTTAAATCAAGATTAACCGTCCAGCTATCAGGACTATGAACAATCACACTACTGTCTTTAAATCCACGTCCCACAATTTCATAAACACCACGTGCACGTTCCCGTAATTCACCGTTAGATAAACGGTCATAGTAGTCTTTCTTCAAAAATTCTTGGCAGCTTGGCGTAATAAAGGCTTTATTTCTTTCAATATTTAATTTGTATTCTTCCTCGCCATTTTCCATCCAGCGATTCAGCTGTTGGAAGGTTTGATAAGCAAAGGCATAAACGGTTGATTTTGGCACTTCCCACCAAGGTCGTTGACTGCCTGCACGTAAATCAGGTGGGTTATAAATCATTAATCGACTCGGCGCGGTAAAAATAATGGCACATAGCACCAAACAAATCACAAGCAATGCACCAATCGCAATTCGCCCGGTCATAATTTCACGATTTTTTTGGTGCACGACCCCTTTTAATTGACTCATAATAAACTCTCTTATTTTTTAACTCGGCGAATGGACCAGGTTCCTTGGCGGGAAATAAATTGATTTCCCCCTAATAAGCTATCTAATTTCACTTCAATGACTCGATTCAAATAAGCCTCCGGTTTACCGCGCTTGAGGCTGGCAATGACCACCTTGCCCACCAAAACCGAGATAATACAAAACAACATGGCAAAGGAAGGAATCAGTAGCCAAAAACCGAACCCGAAGGCAAAACAACAAAGGAGGCCAAGTACCGCACCTAAGATAAATCCGATAGCTGCGGCCAACATAAACTCACTCACCGATAATCCGCCGTATACATTCGCCTCGCGGTTAAATCGTGTAGGAAGGAAGGGGATCGTTTGTTCCTTATCGTTTGACATCTTGACCTCACAGAGATAATTAAAACAGACCGATAGCCATTTTCACCAACCAGAGGCTGAAGAAAATTAAAATGAAACCAAGAATAAGAGCGATAACAAATGGTCCCCATCCTTTTCTGTCGGCTTCATCTGTTGCAGAGTTATAGGTTTTAATTAATGCTTTAACTACAGTTAGAATCGCCCACGCGGCAAATAAAACTGAGGCTAAAGTTGCTAATCCCTTCGCAACAAAAAAGATAATTTCCATCGGATCTTTCGTATTGCTATCTACCCCAGGGATTTTAAAATCCGGGATTTTAGCGGCATTAATACCATTCCCGCCGCCTCCGCCTGTGGCAAACGCATTTTCAATAGATAACCAACACAAGGTCATTACAGTGAGAAAACGGCCGGATACAGCCCGAGAAAAGGATTTAATCAATGTCATGATATGTCCTTATTGTTTTAGTAAATAAAAAAGCTTATGACGCATAAAATTAATGCGGCACCCCATAGAATCAGTTTGAAGAAAGACCAAATATCACCGTTATTCAGCATAAACTTATAGCCATTATTGTTTGCCCACATATATGCAAGCAGTAATACGGCAATCAAAATGATGGCTAACATGATTTTCAGCTTTAGCGGATCTAAACCACTTACAGCATAAAAGCTCTCTAATGGAGAAACAGAAGGGAAATTTGCGTTACTCATGCCTTATTGACTCCGAAGATGAAGATAATCTTCTTTCAAACTTCGAATGGCTTTGGGATTACGTGGAATCGCACGAGAAGGATTAATGTATTGTTTAATCCCGGCTTGTACGGTCGAAATATCTTGTCTTGCTGCTGCATAGTCAAAATATTCACGACTTTTCGCCGATACCCTGGCACTGGCTGCCGCACGTTGCAACGAAAGTTTTGCCGCTTCCAGCTGTTTAATCGCTTGAGCTAGCTGTTCTTGCTCTGTTGCTTGTGCACTCACTGCACCAAACAAAAGCCCTAGCACAAGGGATAAACTGAAAATATTTTTAGTCATGGAGAACTCCTTACTTGAAACAGATTCCAGGCAAAGAGTGCCAAAGAAGAAGGGGAAATTTAATGAAAAACTCTTTTTGCATTCAAAACAGTTTTTCCCCACAAAAAAAGGCATTTATTCTCCAAGAATAAATGCCCGTAATAACAACATAGAAGGGTCTAAAGGTATTTTTTAAAGCTTGCTGCTGTTACACAGATGGATAATCCAAATAAAAATGCAGCGGGCACCAAAATCACATTCGGGTAAATGGAAATTGGAATTGAAAGGTACAACACCCATGCTGATAACATAATTGGTCCAATCAAGCGACGAGCATGATGGTAGAGAAAGCTTGATTCCCGCCCCGCACCAAATTTTCGGCGATCACGCATCATTAAACCTTCGGTCAATCCGGCAAATCCGGCCAATAGGAAAAGTGGAGAGGTAAAAATAATCACAACAAGACGTATCACAAAGGTAATCATCACATAAATCACTGATTCAATGTAAGCACGCCCATAATGGTAAACCCATAATCCTGCACTCCCATGTTCACGCGGATTCGAAAGCCAATCTTTTACACCGGTTTTCACAAAAAGCCATTCATGCAGCGACAAAATGAGACTTTCTGCAAGTTCTTTGGGCGAGTGATAGAAAAGCCCCCGTGTTAGGCTATCAGAAAGCCAGCCTAACTCTTTCAACATCATTTCTTGGCTATGCAAATGCCCCTGTTCTGACCAAATAAATGCAATGCCTAACCACTCCAAAATAATACTCAGCATGAGCGAGCCAAATAACGCAGCCAGCATCGCATTAATATAGTGAAAAAGTCCTTTTTTCTTTTTCCCGCTAGATTTGTTATCCGCCATTACTGCAAAGCCCCACTTGGCATGAATTGACCATGAAAGAGCACGTAACCTTTGATTTCACCCTCTAAAAAAATGTAGATCGCACTAATACCACTTTTGGTGATTTCCACATCATTCGCCGACCAAAGAGAAATCCCTTTATCCGCATATTTCCGTGCAAACTCATGCACAGTGTAGCGATGTTGATTCCAGTCATCTAAGTAGGGAATAACATATTCTAACAACTCATCAGCATTTTCCAGTCCACAAGAACAGCTGGTCACCATGTCGAAATTCACCGACATATCAGGCATATCCAATAAATTCATATCCGGTTGAACATCAATCATCTGTGTCATTATCAAAATCTCCATCATCCGTATCATCATTTGGGCTGATATCGTCATCTTCCCCGGTTTCTTCTACTGCAGGCATATCCACATCAGCAAAACGCAATTCATCACCGGCATACCCGGTGGCATTGAGTGACATGGATTGAAATGCGGTCGCAATATCTCGACTTGGCGTATAGTCAGAAAATGCAGACTGCCACCAGTTTGGTGAAATATGGTAATTTTTCCGCATATATGCCGTCAATTCCTGAAGGGAGGCCGGCATCACATCATCTTTATCTACAGCCGGTAACGGCATTCTTAATTTATACAGCGTACTTCCCTCAAGCAGTGCAAAAGCCTGACCTTTCGGGAGATTCGTAATATGTGCTGGCGATAACATCGGTACCATTTTTTCGGAAATGCGTTCACCAGTATTAGACGTAAACGCCTTGCCATCATCCGGATTGCTGTTATCCGTCGTACTTGATGTCACCATGCTTTGATAAATTGTGACATCGTTAAGCTGACGTGTTAAAAACTCTGCAGTGGCCGGCTCTTTAACCCGGAACATTAAAAGCGTGTTGAAGTTACCTGTCGTCTGTCCCGTCTTTGCTTTACTTCCAATACGAGCTTCAATATCTGAAAGTGTTTGAGTATAGGCTGTTACCTGCATTCCCGCACCACGACCTTTATTGATCAGCGGGATAAATTCATCACCCATTAATTCGTTAAATTCATCACAATGCAAATTGATTTTCGGTGGTTTACTTTGGGTTTTAAAGGCTTCCGGCAAGCCCTCATCCACGCCGAATTTGTAAATATGACCAGCCATCGAAACGAGATCGGCAAACATACTGTTGCCTACGGCAGCAGCCACGGTGGCATCAGATAGTGCATCTAATCCAACATAAACGATACCTCTTTTCCGAATGATAGATTCCCAGTCAAAGATGGGGCGCTCATCATGAATATCGGTGTAATCAGGAGAGAGAAGCTCAGCAGTTTTACCTGTTGTGAGTTTTTCAAGTAACGGTAAAAGCGATGCCACAATTTTATCGAAATAGGTTTTATCGTAACGTACCGCACTGGATAATCCTTCCAGTACCGGGTCAAAAATCTTATTCTCTAAAATATATTGGTTAATGACGGCAATAAGCGGTCTATCTTTCATCGAGAAAGGAAGATTTTTTACATCTAATTTAGCCGCGACCTCAGATAAAGTTGGCCAAATTTTTTTATCAACCGCATCAAAATGAAGCTTGGCATAGTCTAAGAAAAGAGCATCAATATTTTGCACAAAACGGGAAATTTGCACATAGTCTGGGCGTTTTCCCATTTCAACCAATGCACGTGAAACAATATTCACAAAACGCCACGCGAACTCTTTAAATGCCGCACTATTCCCGGCACCGCTTAATTGCCCGGAAATCCGTCCTGCTACCTCTGAAATTCGACCAAAACGGCCCACCGGGTTATAACGAGCAGAGATTTCAGGATGACCGAGGTGAAATACATAAAATTCATTTTCACGCCCAGCACGTTTCGCTTCCGCATACATTCGTTTTAACATATCCGGATCGCCTTTGGGGTCAAAAAAGACAACCACTTCGCGCTCTTCAGGTGTTTTACCTCGATGAATATCTTGTGTAACAAGCACTTCTGCAAAGCGGGTTTTCCCCACGCCTGTCGTACCAAAGACCAGTGTGTGGCCACCACGATCCCCTAAAGGCAACATAATATCTCGCTCATTGGGTTCTACACCATGCATCACCGGAATACCACCGACCGGTGGTAATGGGCGTACAGGATTTAAGGGAGAATCTATCGAAGTGAGCCGAGAAAGCCAATTATCATGGATCTTTTCGTAATCACGCGCTGCCTTAAACCACTTTCCGCTTTTCCAATAAATTTGCCCATTCGCGCAGAAACAATCATAAAGACGTTGTGTGTGTTTGGGTTCCCATTCAAAACCTCGTCCCAAGAATAAGGCTTTTTTACTTACCGGAATTTGACGGCTGGTTAAAGCATAGTAAGGGAGTCTGCGTAAATTTCGGTGATAGCGTACAATTTCCATGCCTTGACGAAAACGTATAATGCCCATACCGGCAAAACCGGCACCTAATCCATATCCAATAAGCGGATTTAATGCGAGCGACCAAGGGGCACCACAGCAAACTAATGCGCAAGCGCCATGCACTGCAGCTGGAAAGAATTCAACCGGTGGGCGAAGTAATCCTTCTAACACATGTTTTTGACTCATTGTGACAATCCCTTTGAAGTCAATAAAGCAGGGTAGTGAGCAAGATTCAATCTTAAAGCTAAGTCATCCCCAGGTGTTGGGATTAAGGTTAAATCAGGCGCTAATTGACGTAATTCGCTTAATTCATTTATTGTTTTAACGCTTACGACAAGTCCCATTGCCTCAATTTTACGAAGATAGTCATAATTACGGTGTAACCAGTTTTTCGAAAAGTTATCGGTGCCAATGAGGAAAATCGGCAGCATACCGGGTAAATTCATTTGAATCGGTTGAATTTGTCCTGGTGTCATTCTGTGAGAAACAACAGGCAAGATATCGACCTCGGTTAATGTTGACGGAACGCTATTAGGGTAGGCTTGAACCATTGATTCGTCCGGTTGTAATGCTTCATAAAAACGGACTGCACTTTCCCCGCCAAAATCACCAATAACTTTTAATTCGGCTTGCGCCTGAGCTGCTGCTCCTAAGCAGAGCAAAGAGAGGAAAAAGGATTTGAATTAGCATTCAAAGAGATATTCCCAATAGAATCTTCAAATGGAGATGTAAGGCTAGAATATATAGGATATGAATTACATGAAGCGGAAGCACCATTAAATGATGAACTTGAATGTAAAAAAAGAGGTAAGACATATTCTAATTCATTGAAAGTTAGATTAAGACTTATAAATAAAAAAATGGGAAATGAAATCCAAGAATCTTTGGTATATTTTGGGGAAGTTCCTAAAATGACAGATAGAGCAACTTTTATAATCAATGGAGCAGAAAGAGTTGTTGTATCTCAGTTACATAGATCACCAGGGGTATCTTTTAGTAAGGAAGTTAATACTCAAACAGGTAAGGATATATTTTCTGGAAAGATAATTCCATATAAAGGAACTTGGTTAGAATTTGAAACTGATAAAAATGATTTTTTAAGTGTAAAGATAGATAGAAAGAAAAAAGTTTTAGCAACTGTATTTTTAAAAGCAGTAGATTTCTTTAAAGATAACAATGAAATCAGAGATTATTTCTTGGAAACTAAGGAATTGAATTTAAAAGCACTTTATAAGAAATATTCAAAAGAGCCTGAAGAATTATTAAATGTATTGAAACAAGAATTAGATGGTTCAATAGTTAAAGAAGATATACTTGATGAAGAAACAGGAGAATTTATTGCTGAAGTAGAAGCTTTTATAAATGAAGAAGTAATAAATAAACTAATAGAAAATAAGGTAGATAAAATTTCTTATTGGTATGTAGGACCTGAAAGTAAGTTAATTGCAAATACATTGATGAATGATACAACTTTAACAGAAGATGAAGCTGTTGTAGAAGTATTTAAAAAGTTAAGACCAGGGGATCAAGTAACTGTTGATTCTGCTAGAAGTTTAATAAGACAAATGTTTTTTAACCCACAAAGATATGATTTAGAACCTGTGGGAAGATATAAGATGAACAAAAGATTAAAACTTGATGTTCCAGAAGATCAAATTTCATTGACAAAAGAGGATGTTTTAGGAACTATTAAATATGTTATAGAGCTTAATAATGGTGATCAAAATGTTCATACTGATGATATAGATAATCTATCAAATAGACGTATAAGAGGAGTAGGAGAATTACTTCTTATGCAAATCAAAACTGGACTTGCTAAGATGAATAAAATGGTTAGAGAAAAAATGACTACTCAAGATATAGAAACAGTAACTCCTCAATCATTATTAAATACTAGACCATTAAATGCTTTAATACAAGATTTCTTTGGTTCAGGACAATTATCACAATTCATGGACCAATCAAATCCACTTGCTGAATTAACTCATAAGAGAAGAATATCGGCATTAGGACCTGGTGGACTTTCAAGAGAAAGAGCAGGATTCGAAGTAAGAGACGTTCATGATTCTCACTATGGAAGAATATGTCCAATAGAAACACCAGAAGGACCAAACATTGGGCTTATTGGATCACTTGCTACTTATGCTAAGATTAATAAATATGGATTTATTGAAACACCTTATGTAAAAGTAGAAAATGGAGTAGCATTAGTTGATGATGTTCATTATCTTGCAGCTGATGAAGAAGATGGATTATTTATAGCACAAGCGGATACTAAGCTTGATAAAAACAATAAACTAGAAGGTTTAGTAGTTTGTAGATATGGACATGAAATTGTTGAAATAGAACCTGAAAGAGTAAACTATATGGATGTTTCTCCTAAACAAGTTGTATCTGTATCAGCAGGGCTTATCCCATTCTTAGAACATGATGATGCCAACAGAGCATTGATGGGATCAAACATGCAAAGACAAGCTGTACCTCTATTGAGATCTGAAGCACCTTTTATAGGAACAGGACTTGAAAGAAAAGTTGCAGTAGATTCAGGTGCAGTAGTAACTACAAAAGTATCAGGAAAAGTAGTTTATGTAGATGGTAAAAAGATAATAATTGAAGACAAAGATAAAAAGGAACATACATATAGACTTTTAAACTATGAAAGATCTAACCAATCAATGTGTTTACATCAAACACCTTTGGTAGATTTAGGAGATAAAGTAAAAGCTGGAGATATAATTGCAGATGGACCTGCTACAAAGTTAGGAGATCTATCTTTAGGAAGAAATATTCTTATGGGATTCATGCCTTGGGAAGGATATAACTATGAAGATGCGATTTTAATATCTGATAGACTTAGAAAAGATGATGTATTTACATCTATACATATTGAAGAATATGAAATTGATGCAAGAACTACAAAATTAGGTGATGAAGAAATAACAAGAGAAATCCCTAATGTGTCAGAAAGTGCTTTAAGAAACTTAGATGAAAATGGAATAATTATGATAGGTTCAGAAGTAGGACCAGGAGATATATTAGTTGGTAAAACTGCACCTAAGGGAGAAACAGAACCACCTGCTGAAGAAAAACTTTTAAGAGCTA
>ERZ773070.1108-NODE-1108-length-17259-cov-7.582132_pt1 | contig 17259 bp, 13 predicted proteins | sample MGYA00580618_ERZ773070 | MGnify/ENA primary metagenome ERZ773070 (study PRJEB29015, sample SAMEA2738023) | human oral metagenome | biome: human oral; feature: human-associated habitat; material: dental | place: China | collected 2019 ... | reverse complement strand
TGGTCGGGATGACAGGATTTGAACCTGCGACCTCATCGTCCCGAACGATGCGCTCTACCAAGCTGAGCCACATCCCGACAACGATATGTATTCTATCAACTTTCCACATAAAAAGCAAGTGTTATTTTCCAATGCATTCTATGAGGGCCGCATGCAGTTCCTCCTCCGAATGCACCTCGACGCTCGGATGAATCGCAGCCGTCTCCGGCGCTCTCCGATGGCGATGGTTGAACCAGATCGACTGCCAGCCCGCCGCCTCTGCACCGACAATATCGAGATCAAAGGCATCTCCGACATAGAGCAGATGCTCCGACGCGAGATTCAGACGACGCTCCATCTCGCGAAAGATGCGTACATCGGGCTTGCGGAACGGATAATCCCCTGAGACGATGATTTGCTTCTCCGGTATCCACGGATCAACGTGGAGAGAATGGAGCTTGTTGCGCTGATGGCGGGATTCCCCATTCGTAATGACGCCAATAGAAACGCATTTTCGCAGTTCATTCAAAAGTGCCTGCATAGCAGGAGAAAGATGAATCTGATACTGGAGCTCCATATAGATTCGTTGGAACTCCAACGCTTGCTCATCTGTCACCTCGATGCCGTAATCGCGCAACGTCATGCGCACACGATAGATGTAGAGATCGTTCATCGACATCTTCCCCGTCTGCGAGTCTTCAAACCGCTCATCGCTGTAGTGACGGAAGGCGAGAAAGAGCTCCTGCATCGGCAGGTTATTATGCTGTGCTCCATAGAATTTCTGATAGGCGCCGACGAATGGCTGTGCCATATCATAGAGAGTGTCATCGACATCAAATACTACGCCACGAATATCCATAAGCTCCCCATTTCATATACCTTGGGAAGCACTGATAAATTCAGCACCGCCATCTTGACGCATCTTTTTTGCCCGCACTGTGTCGGCAAATCCTCCACATAGCTTTGGCTATGCGTCCGGTTTGCCTCCTTGTTCGGACGAAAAAATCTACGCCAATCTGACGGACTTCATTTTATCAGCGATTCCCTTGCTACTCCTATTATAAGGGAAAGATATGACCTCCGCAATTACTCCTCCAAAAAATTCTCCGCTGCAAAAGTGCTGACCGATAGATGCTCCCCATCTGTGCGAAAGACGATGGCGCCGTCCCTGTCCGTGCGGAGCGTTCGTGCCCCCATATGCTCATATCGTTCCAAAACAGCGGGACGCGGGTGTCCAAAGGAATTGTCCGCTCCGACACAGTAGACGGCATAGAGCGGATTCACTGCCCGAACGAAATCCTCACAGCTCGACGTATCCGAGCCGTGGTGCGGCACCTTGAGCACCGCCACATGAAGGTCCGTTCCGTGTGCGATCATTTGCTCCTCGTGTTCCTTTACGAGATCGCCGGTAAAGAGAAAGCTTGCATTCCCATAGCGGACGCGATAGACATTCGAAACCTCGTTCCCCGTCGTATGCTCCACACTGTCATAGGAGGGTGCATAGAGAACATCGACCGTCACCCCGTCTAACGTGAAGGACTCCCCCTCCACCGCTCTACTCAGCTTCATCAGCACTGGGTTGGCGTCACCGAGGCGCATACTCCGTGCATATGCCGCCGTTCCCTCATCGGCGGTATAGACATGCCTCACCGGCATGCGTGAGAGAATAGCCCCTGCTCCTGCCGTATGATCCTCGTGCGCGTGTGAGAGGAAGATATAGTCCACCTCGCGAATGCCATAGTGCAGGAGGTATGGAACATCGACACGCGCACCGATGTCAAAAGCGCCGTCGCGCGTTCCGCCCGTATCAAAGAGCATGGCATGACCGTGCGGCGTCACAACGAGAGCCGCATCTCCCTGCCCGACATCAATAAAATGCACTGCCATCTCACGCGGACGCATTGTCTGCCATGAGAAAAGAAAAATAAGGAGAAAAATAAAAACAATTATGATGTAATTCCGAAAAATATAAATAAAGTCCTTTGCTTTTGCACGATATTCCTGCGGAATAAATACGATGGAGAGGATTGCATAGTAGCAAAGCCCCGCAGGCAGCCCCATTGACGGGAGCCAAATACTGGAAAGAGGCAGGGCCGCGATCGCCCGCGTCATCTCGAACGTAATTCCGAGGAGCAGGCTGTCAAAGGCAAATACAATCTGACCGAGAACGGGAACAAGAAATGCTGCAATCCCGCCGGCAAGCCCCAAAATAATGATGAGGTCGACCACAGGAACGACAATGAGATTGGAGAGGAGCGATGACAGTGATATTTGATTAAAATGCCACGCGAGGATGGGCAGAGTTGCCAGCTGTGCCCCCATCGTGATGGAAAGACTCGCCGCAACGACGCGCGGCAGACGTCCCATCCACGTGCGCAGGACAGGCGCGAGAAAGAGCAGCCCTGCCGTCGCCAGAAACGAGAGTTGAAAGCTGATATGAAAGAAGAGAAGCGGCGAAACGAGAAGCATCAAAAGCCCCGTCAGTATGAGCAGATATTGTGCGTCGCGCTCCCGCCCGAGAATCAGCCCTAGAAAAGCAACTGCGCCCATAATGCCGGAGCGCACAGCGGGCGGGACAAGGCCCGCGAGAATCACGTAGACGATAATCGCAAGGATCACCGCAGCTGCCGAAATCCAGCGCGGCAGACGAAAGAAGAGCGCCATCCATGCAATGACGGCTGCGAGCAGGCTGATATGGGAACCGGATACGGAGAGAATGTGTACGATTCCCGTAGTCGTAAATGCCTCAAGCAGTTCCGGACGTATCCCTTCATATCCGCCGAAGAGCATGGCGAAGATTGCGGCAGCATCAGTGCGCGGCATGACCTCTGCCATGCACTCGAAATAGTGGGCGCGCACCTGTGCCGCCCACCGGAGAAAAGCCTGCGCATAGGTCGGCTCTTCATTGGATTCAATCTCTATGCTGTTTTCGCGCGCGGAGAGTCTTGCCGTGATGCCATCACAGCGCAGAAGATATCGCGTGTTGATCTGCCCCGGATTTTGATAGTATGTAGGGCGGCGAATTTTTCCCTCTGCCGTGATGCGATCTCCAATCTGCCCGACAGGCTCCTCCTCTGCAGAGTCTCGCCTCGTGTAAATATAGATTTTGCCGCTTCCCGCCTGTTCCTCGCGCCCCTGTTCAATCCCGCGAATGGTAGCCGTATAGCGTATGTGTTGAATCCCGTCTGCATCCGTTGTCACTCTGGGCGCATCGGTCAGAACTCCGTGGATGCGCGTATCTTTCCCAGTCATCTGTGAAATATCATGGGCAGGGAGCTCGTATGCGGCTGAAAAACGAAAGAGCCCCAACATGAAAAAAAGCCCCACAAAGGCGATCCATGTTCGTTCACTCTGTTTCAGAACAAGGATGCCGGAGGCAAGTGCAACGATGAGCAAGGGTGCAATCAGATATGGAAAATATGCTGTAAAGGACATATGCAACCATGCGCCGCAGAGAATTCCAAGTCCGAACGCCGCGAGGAGACCGCCGAGGAACGAGAGCTGATACTGCCCCATCTTCATATGGTCACCTTGTCTTTCAGTTTTTCAAATTTGGCATTGCCGATGCCGCGCACTTTTTTGATGTCTTCGATATTCTGGAAGGCTCCGTTCGTTTCACGGTATTCAATAATGCGCGCGGACATCGCAGGTCCGATGCCGGGGAGTTCTTGAAGTTCCTTCTCACTCGCCGTATTGAGGTTGATCTGCCCCTCGGCATTTTTTCCGGTCAACGCATTTTTCGGACGTTCGACATCACCGCCGATGCGCTCGGGCACACGAACCTGCATGCCGTCCTCAAGAAACGCCGCCATATTGATGCGGTCGATATCCGCCGTTTCGATCACGCCGCCCACGGCGTTGACCGCATCGGCGACGCGTTGTCCTTCCGTCAGCATGACCAACCCCGGCTTTTTCACCTCGCCCGTCACATAGACGACGATGGAGCGCGGCGCAGCTGCCTTCTCGGTCGTTCCCTGATCGAGTGCAATTGCCTGCTGCTCCGTGTAGTAGCCATACATGGTTCCGCCGAGAACGGCAAGGGCAAGAATGAGCAAAATAAGGAGGGATTTTTTGAACATCGGCATATGACCAGCTCCCTCAAAAAATGGTCGCTATGAGCGGATGAATGCATTCCTTAATACACATTCCGTCCGCTGAAAATCTCGATCATCTCGCGTCTGAGACTCGTGCTGATGAGCAGACGCGTCTTTGGCGGTATCTCATCGACATCGGTATTGAAGAGATAGTTTTGCAGCTGTGGCTCCTTGATCAGCATACGCGTGTGAAAAAGGCTCGCCTGATAGAGGTTAATATCTACGGCATCGTACTCATCGAGAGTTTCCTGCTTGATAAACTCCTGAATGGAGGTCATCTTGCTGTCCATGAACAGCTTGCGCCCCTGTAGATCACGCGTAAAGCCACGCACGCGATAATCCATCGTGATGATATCCGAGTCGAACTGGCTGATGAGATAGTCGAGCGTCTGCAGCGGCGTGATCTCACCGCAGGTCGCCACATCGATATCCACGCGGAACGTGGCAATGCTCGTATCGGGATGAAACTCGGGATAGGTGTGCACCGTTACATGGCTCTTATCGAGATGGGCGAGAATCGTCTCCGGTGCATGCGGTTTTGCGTTCACGGGTTTTTTGCTGCCGGAGACGACCGCCGCCTCCTCTGCAATCAGCATAGTGACGCTTGCCCCCTGCGGCTCATAGTCCTGCTTGGCAATGTTGAGAATCCGCGCGCCGATCATATCCGTTACCTGCGAGAGAATCTTCGTGAGTCGATCGGAATTGTATTGTTCATCAATGTATTTAATATAATCCTTCTGCTCACGTGCTGATTTCGCATAGCAAATATCATAGATATTAAAGCTCAACGCCTTAGTGAGGTTGTTAAACCCATATAATTTCAGCTTCCCATCCAATGCCAGAGTTCCTTCCTTTCTCACAGTGACGAGTTCGATCGTCATTAAGCGCCTTATTTTTTTGTTATTTATCGCGCGTTTATAGTTATTTATAGTTATTTATAGTTATTTATTTAATTTGTTTTCGGCGGATGTTTTTTCTTCCAGTCTTTGATCCAGTCAAGCCGTTCCCGAAAGCGTCCCTCCATCCCCTGCTCCGTCGGATGATAATAGGATCGACCGACAAGCGCGTCCGGCAGACACTGCATATTGGTGATATGCTCCTCCGTATCATGCGCATACTGATAGCCCTTGCCGTAATCCATATTCTTCATGAGCTTGGTCGGTGCATTGCGGATGACCAGCGGCACGGGTTCTGCGAGCATCGTACGTGCATCCGCCGCAGCCGCGAGATATGCTGTTTCCATCGTGTTCGACTTCGGCGCAAGCGACAGATAGATGACCGCCTCGGTCAGGTGGACGTTGCACTCGGGGAACCCGATGTAGTGACATGCCTGATATGCTGCAACAGCGATCTGGAGCGCCCTTGGATCGGCAAGCCCCACATCCTCTGCCGCGAATCGCGTTACCCTCCGTGCTACATAGAGGGGATCCTCTCCTGCCTCGAGCATGCGCGCGAGCCAGTAGACCGCCGCATCCGGATCGGAGTTGCGCATCGATTTGTGCAGAGCAGAGATGAGATTGAAATGCTCCTCCCCGCTCTTGTCATAGAGAAGGGATTTGCGCGAAATACACTGCGCCAGATTCTCCTCGGTCACATAGATTTCTCCATCGCGCTCATCCGCATTCAGAACGAGCATCTCAAGCGTGGAGAGTGCGCTGCGCGCATCGCCGTTTGCAAAGGCAGCGACTGCCATCAGTCCGTCTTCGGAAAGATGGATGCGCTGACTGCCGAGCCCCCGCTCGGAGGAGATGGCGTGCTGAAGCAGACGCTTGATGTCCTCCGTATTGAGTCCCTGGAGTACAAAGACGCGGCAGCGTGACAAGAGTGCACTGTTGATCTCAAACGAGGGATTCTCCGTTGTCGCTCCGATCAGCACAATGCTCCCTTTCTCTACGAAGGGCAGAAAGGCGTCCTGCTGTGCCTTGTTGAAGCGATGGATTTCATCGACAAAGACAATGATGCGTTCGCCGTACATGCGGCGGCGATCCGCCTCCTGCATGACCGTGCGGATGTCCTTGATCCCGCTCGTCACCGCAGAGAAATTGATGAATTTTGCCTGCGTCTGCGCTGCGATGATCTGGGCAAGCGTCGTCTTTCCGACACCGGGCGGTCCCCAGAAGATCATGGAGGTGATATGGTCGCTTTCGATGAGACGGCGCAGCACCTTTCCCTTGCCGAGAAGATGTTCCTGCCCGACAAATTCCGCGAGCGACCGTGGACGAACACGCTCCGCGAGCGGCTGATATGCAGCACGTTCAAAGAGTCCGCCCTGTTCGTCCATCAGCATCGTACCTCCTCCCCATACGCATATTCTCTCACCATGGATTATCGCATAAAAAAGAGACTTAGGCAATTTCTTTTTTCTCATCCACACAAGAAAACGGGATTGCCGCACGAAAGCTTTTCTGTGCGGCAATCCCGTTTCGGTTTGAGTCGTTTATCTATCCGGTTTTATCTCGCTCACGTCCTTGAAGGTGACGGTCACTGTGTTCTTATAGGATAAAGCGTGAAACATCGTGATCGCCCGCAATATCAGCGAGACAGCGGTCGACATAGGCGGTATCGATGACGACTTCCTTCTCTTCGAGATCGGGCGCATCGAAGGACAGTTCCTCAAGGAGTTTTTCGAGAAGCGTATAGAGGCGGCGCGCTCCGATGTCCTCGGTCTGCTCGTTGACTGTTTCCGCAAGCTCCGCGAGACGTCCGATGGCATCGTCCGCAAAGCGCAGAGAAACCCCCTCGACGCCGAGGAGCGCACTGTACTGCTTGATGAGCGCGTTCTTCGGCTCTGTGAGGATGCGCTCGAAGTCCTCTTTGACGAGCGACTTGAGTTCTACACGAATCGGGAAACGCCCCTGCAACTCCGGAATGAGGTCGGAGGGCTTCGCCGTGTGAAACGCACCTGCCGCGATGAAGAGGATGTGATCGGTCTTGACGGGACCGTATTTCGTCATGACGGTAGATCCCTCGACAATCGGTAGGATGTCGCGCTGCACGCCCTCACGCGAGATGTCCGCCCCCGCGCTGCGCCCGTTGCTGACGGCAACCTTGTCAATCTCATCGAGGAATACAATGCCGCTGTACTCGGCGGTATGCACGGCTTCCTCGGCAACCACGTCCATATCGACGAGCTTGTCCGCCTCCTCGGCGGCAAAGATCTTGCGTGCCTGATCGACGGTCACCTTGCGCTTTTTGCGATGCTTCGGCACGAGCTTACCGATCATGGATTGGAGATTATCGCTCATCCCCTCAAGCGATGAACCGGCGAACATATTGCCTGTGGGACGCGCAGATTCCTCGACCTCGATCTCGATCACATCGCTTTCGAGTTCCCCATTTCTCAGGCGTTTCCGCACCCATTCACGCCCCGCCTGATACTTCGGCGGCTCCTCCGCCTCCGCTTTCTCCTCTTGATCGGAAGAGAAAATACTGCTGAGCGGGTTTGTGGATCTTTTTGCCGGGGGGACGAAAACATCGATAAGGCGTTCCTCTGCGTTCTCCTTCGCCTTCTCCTGCACTTCCTCGATCTTCTGTTGACGCACCATGCGCACGGCGGTTTCGACGAGATCGCGCACGATGGACTCGACATCGCGCCCGACGTAGCCGACCTCCGTGAACTTTGTCGCCTCAACCTTGAGGAATGGTGCACGGACAAGGCGCGCAAGACGGCGCGCAATCTCAGTTTTGCCGACGCCGGTCGAGCCGATCATCAGGATGTTCTTCGGAATGACATCCTCACGCATCTCATCGTCCAGCTGGCGGCTGCGCCAGCGATTGCGGAGTGCGATGGCGACGGAGCGCTTTGCCTCATGCTGCCCCACAATGTATTTGTCCAGTTCGGCAACAATCTCGCGCGGCGTCTGTTCATTGACTCCGATCTGACTCATGATTCCAGTACCTCCACCGTAATGTTATGATTCGTATAGACGCAGATATCCGCCGCAATCGAGAGGGATTCCCTCGCAATCTCGGACGCATCCATCGTGCTATGCGCGACGAGGGCACGCGCCGCAGCAAGGGCGAAAAAGCCGCCCGAGCCAATCGCGGTGCAGTCCCCGTCCGGCTCGATGACCTCACCGTTGCCGGAAATCATAAGAATGCCGTCCTTGTCCGCAACGAGTAGCAGCGCCTCAAGCTTGCGCAGCACCTTGTCCGTGCGCCAGTCCTTTGCCAGTTCCACAGCGGCACGCTGGAGGTTTCCGCTATAGGATTCAAGTTTGACCTCGAATTTCTCGAACAGTGTAAATGCATCCGCAACAGAACCCGCAAACCCCGCGAGAATCTTGCCGTGATAGAGTCGGCGCACCTTGCGGGCATTCGCCTTCATGATGGCGCGCTCACCGAAGGTGACCTGTCCGTCGCCCGCGATAGCAACCTTATCTCCCTTTTTAACGGCAACAATGGTTGTTGCATGAAATGTCATACTGCGTGTACTCCTCTCATATGCTCCGCATGGAAAAGAGCAAGTTCGTCCAATGCGCGCTGTGCAAGCATGCGCTTTTTTTCGGGCTTGCGCGTACGTCTGGGAAGATTCTCGAGCGGAGGCAGAAGTCCGAAATTGATGTTCATGGGCTGAAAATACGTTGGGTCACAGGATGTGATGTAGTGCGCGAGTGCTCCGTGGCATGTCTTAGTTGGAAACACGAGCGGTTCTCGTTCCACGGCGACGCATACGGCATTCATCCCTGCCATCAGCCCCGATGCCGCCGACTCCACATAGCCCTCGACGCCCGTCATCTGCCCCGCAAAGAAAAGCCGGTCATTTGTCTGAAGCTGGAAGGTTGGACGCAGATGACGCGGTGCGTTCATGAATGTATTCCGGTGCATCACGCCGTAGCGCAGAAACTCCGCGCTCGTGAGCCCCGGAATCATCCGGAACACGCGCTGCTGCTCCGGCCACTTGAGCCGTGTCTGGAAGCCGACGATGTTGTAGATCGTCCCCTCCGCATTGTCCTGCCGCAGCTGGACGACGGCGTGGGGACGCTCTCCCGTCTCCGGATGCTCAAGCCCTACGGGCTTCAGCGGTCCATAGAGCAGGGTCGTCTTTCCGCGCAATGCCATGACTTCGACGGGCATACAGCCCTCGAAGAAGATCTCCTTTTCAAAGTCGTGCGCCTGTGCTGTTTCTGCCGTGGTCAGCGCCGTCCAAAAAGCATCATACTGTGCCTCGTCCATCGGGCAGTTGATGTACGCCGCCTCGCCCTTCCCATAGCGGGAGGCACGATACGCTGCACTCATATCAATGCTCGCCGCACTCACCAGCGGCGCTGCGGCATCGTAGAAATAGAGAGAATCATTGCCGAGGAGTCGTGAAATCTCATCGGAGAGCGCGCCATCGGTCAAGGGACCTGAGGCGATGATAACAACGGCATCATCCGTATTCGGAATCTCCGTAATCTCCTCATGATGAACACTGATATGCGGATGCCGCTCAATCTCTTCCGTGACATAGGCGCTGAACTTTTCGCGATCCACGGCGAGTGCCCCGCCCGCAGGAACGGCAGTCGCATCCGCGGCCCGCATAATGAGGGAGTCAAGACGCCGCATCTCCTCCTTGAGGACGCCGACGGCGTTCTCAAGCCCTGCACCGCGCAGGGAGTTGCTGCACACGAGCTCGGCAAAGCCATCTGTCTTATGTGCGGGTGATCTGCGTAGCGGGCGCATCTCAAAGAGCTCCACCTGCGCCCCCGCCTCGGCAGCCTGCCATGCCGCCTCGCTTCCGGCAAGTCCCGCACCAACGACAATGATCTTCATGTACGCGTTCCCTTACGGCGCGTTGTTTTCTTCTTCACGACAGGAGTTTTTTTCTCAGCTGCTGCCTCAGCGCTACCGTTTTCCTTTGCTGCCTGTGCTTGTGCACGTTCCTTCTGCCGTGCCAGCTCCTTTTCAATGGGGCTGCCAATGCGCGAGGAGCACGCTTCATTGCTGCAATAGAGAATGCTGCGCCCCGTGCGATAGCGGTGTTTCTGCATAAATGCGCCGCAGACCTTGCATTTCTCCTGCTGCGGTTCGTCCCACGTCGTATAGTCACAGTCTGGATAGCGATCGCACCCGAAGAAGGCTCGTCCGCGCCGACTCTTGCGCTCAACAATCTTGCCGCCGCATTTCGGACAGGCGACACCCGTATCGCGCAGAAGTGGCTTCGCATTGCGGCAGTCCGGAAAGCCCGGACACGCGAGGAATTTACCGAAGCGCCCCTGCTTGACGACCATCATGCGTCCGCACTTATCACAGGGGATATCTGTGACCTCGTCGGGAAGCTCGACCTCTCCGATAACATCCTCCGCCTTTTTGAGCGTCTCCTCGAACGGATCGTAGAACTTTCGGAGGAGTTCATTCTTGTTGAGCGTGCCGTCCGCAACCTCGTCGAGCTCCCCCTCGAGGTTTGCCGTGAACTTCACGTCCACAATGTCCTTGAAATACTCCTCGAGCATATCGGTCACAATGAAGCCGAGTTCGGTCGGACGGAACTGTTTCTCGCGCCGCTCCACATAGCCGCGCTTCTGGATGGTCTCGATGATCGGGGCATAGGTGCTCGGGCGACCGATGCCCATCTCCTCGAGCGTCTTGACAATCGATGCGTCATTATAGCGCGGCGGCGGTTCCGTAAAATGCTGCTCCGGTTTGAGATCGGAGAGCGCAAGCGCATCCCCCGCCTCGAGTTCCGGCAGAAGGGTGTCCTTCTCCTTCTTTGCAATCTCTGCGCCCACATAGACGGCGGTATAGCCTTTGAACTTCAGCTTCGATCCATGCGCACGCAGCCGATAGTCCCCCGCCGTAATCTGCGCCGCAATCGTATCATAGACAGCGGAAGACATCTGACTCGCCGCAAAGCGCTGCCAGATGAGTGTATAGAGGCGCAGCTGATCGCGGTTCAGATACTGCTCCACGTCGCTCGGTGTCCGCAGGATGCTCGTCGGACGGATCGCCTCGTGTGCGTCCTGCGCCTTCTTGCCCATCGCATAGATATTGGGGTGCGTCGGAACATAGTCCTTGCCATACTCCTCGCTGATAAAGCTCCGCGCTTCATCGATGGCGAGGTTCGAGATGCGCGTCGAGTCCGTTCTCATGTACGTGATGAGACCGGTCGACCCATGCCGCCCGAGGACTATGCCCTCATAAAGCTGCTGGGCGATCATCATCGTGCGGCCCGAGGTAAACCCGAGTTTGCGCGCGGCATCCTGCTGGAGCGAGCTGGTCGTAAACGGCGGCGCCGCCTTCTTGCGGCGCTCGCTGCGCTTGACCTCCTTAACGGTGAAATCCTGCCGCGCAAGATCATCGGTCAGCTTTTTCGTCTCCGTCTCACTGTGCAGCGAGAGTTTCTTGCCGTGTGCATGGGTGACATCTGCCGTGAATGCGTTCTTTCCCTTTTTCAGCTTTGCCTCGACCGTCCAATACTCTTCGGACTGGAACGCCTCGATCTCGCGCTCACGGTCGCAGATCAGGCGCACGGTCACGGACTGCACGCGTCCCGCAGAGAGCCCCTTGCGCACCTTGCGCCAAAGGAGCGGAGAGAGCTTGTAGCCGACAATGCGGTCGAGCATACGCCGTGCCTGCTGCGCATCGACCTGCTCCATGTGAATCGGGCGCGGGTGCTGCACCGCCTCCTCAATGGCAGGTTTTGTGATCTCATGGAAGACGATCCGACAGTCCTTCTCCGGATCGATATCGAGGATGTGTGCCAGATGCCAAGCGATCGCCTCCCCTTCGCGGTCAGGGTCGCTTGCGAGATAGATCTTGTCCGCATTTTTGGCTTCCTTTTTCAGGGCTCGGATAAGCTCTCCCTTGCCGCGTACATTGATGTACTTCGGGGCAAATTCATTTTCGATATCAATGCCGAACTGACTCTTCGGCAGATCGCGCAGATGCCCCATGGAGGCTCTCACGATATAGTTCTTCCCAAGATGGCGCTCAATGGTCTTTGCCTTCGCCGGCGACTCCACAATCACAAGAATTTTTTTGGTTGATTTCTTTGCTGTTGATGTTGCGTTTTTTGTGCGTTTCACTGATGCTTTCGTTTTGCGTGCAGATGATAGCGTAGCCAATCCATCAGTTCCTTTCAACACGCCGATAGGCGTGCGTTTCATTTTCTGTAATGATTCCCTTCAGCTGCATTTGAAGGAGCAGCAGCGGTATGCTTTCCGTAATATGCTCTGGCAAGCTGTCCATGATTTCATCCATGCTGAGCGCATGGTCAAAGGACAGCACCCGATAGATATGAGCCTCCTCCGGCGTCAGCTGTTCACGCACGGAGCGCTTCGGCGGCTCGACGAGATGCATCTCCTCCAGAATCTCCTGCGGAGACTCCACCAACCGCGCACCCGCACGGATGAGGTTGTGACAGCCGCAGCTCTGCGGTGAGTAGATACTCCCCGGGATCGCATACACGTCACGCCCCTCGCTGAGTGCCATCTCCGCCGTGATCAGAGAACCACTGCGTTTTGCCGCCTCGACCACGAGCGTCCCCTCAGAGAGCCCGCTGATGATGCGGTTGCGCGCGGGGAAAAAGGCGGGCAGCGGCTGCGTACCCGGCGCATACTCGGAGACGACAGCCCCACCCGATTCCACAATCTGTGTGAGCAGGCGTCGGTTCTCGGGCGGATAGGCAATATCGACACCACATCCGAGGACAGCAACCGTCCTGCCGCCGCGCAGCGCGCCGCGATGCGCACGCGTATCGATGCCGCGTGCCGCCCCGCTTACGATGGTGACACCCACCGCCGCAATCCGCTCGGAGAACTCCATCGCCGCCGCTTCCCCATAGGCGGTGAACTTGCGCGCACCGACCACACCGATCCGGCGTGCATCCGGGACAAGGGAACCGCGATAGTAGAGGACGAGCGGCGGATCAAAGATCTCACGCAGGATGATCGGATAGAGATCATCGTCGATCGTAATGAGCTCGATATCCTGTCGTATACAGCTCTCTGCGATTTCCTGCGGCAGATCGGGATGCATATGAATATGCCGCACAAGAGCCTCCACGAGAGCATCCGAAAGAGACCCGAGTGCTCTTAGATGTCCGACATCCATCGACCATATCGCACACGCGGAAGATACGGCTGCATATAGGCGGCGCATCCGCACGCTACCAATCTGCCGACATTGCAGGAGTGCTGCCAGATAATATCGATCCTCCATGATAATACGCTCCCCATATTACATAAATTCATAGCAGATTGCAACCGGTAGTAATAATTTTGTATTTAATGTAGAAATTTCAACGTGGGAATAATTTATCACCAAATACATAGTACAGCATGAGGAAGATAAGAAGACAAAGAAAGAGGTCGGACATCGGTCTGCTCCTATAAAAAAAGAGGGGCTATGCCCCTCCCCAGATTCTGTATCATCACATAATGCGGCGTGCACCGATGTAGCACGCACCCCAGTAGCCGCCGTACAGATTGTCAATCGCGACACCACGACTCGACGAGGCATTGATAAAGTTGCCGTTGCCGAGATAGATGCCGACATGCGACGGACCGTATTCATACGTCGAGAAGAATACGAGATCGCCGGGCACCATCTCCGATGACGAAACCGGATAGCCCACATCGTACTGTGCATCTGCCGTGCGCGGGAGATAGATCCCCGCATTCGCAAAGACATAGCGCACAAAGCCGGAGCAGTCAAATCCGGCAGGTGTCGTGCCGCCGAAGGAGTATGGAACCCCGATGTACTGCATGGAGTCCGAGATCACGCGTCGGACAATATAATTGGAACCGCGGCTGACCTGTGGCATCGACTTTCCAAGAAGTGCCTGATACGTCGCGGCACCGACCATCCCGTCGACAGCAAGTCCCTGCGCCGCTTGGAATTCCTTCACCGCTTCTGCCGTTGCAGGACCGAAATCCCCGTCAGCGACAACGTCATAACCAAAACTGGACAGCTGTCCCTGGATCTCAGCAACATCTGTGCCCTGATCGCCAAGCTGGAATGACTCTGCACTCGCAACAGTTGCGGAACAGAGAAGCATTGCGGATAATGCAAGAATCTTGATTTTCTTTCGCAAGCAAACACTTCCTTCCACCGATACTCAAGGAGTCCCTGAGTACATCAAAATATCTCTTTAACATAGCATTGGCTGTGAGAAACCAATAAGCCGAGTTCTGTTCCGCCATAGAGGCGGCGACAATCATTTATCTGGGACGCCCGTTGCCGGACGCCTCGAGCGACACTACCCGGAAGGTCGACGGGCCGTCTTAGCCCTTCCCTATTTGGTCTTGCTCCATGTGGGGTTTACCAAAGCCAGCCGGTCACCCGACTGCTGGTGCGCTCTTACCGCACCTTTCCACCCTTACCGATCAGAAATCGGCGGTTTAAATTTCTATAGCACTGTCCCTAAGGTCACCCTCGCCGGAGGTTATCCGGCACACTGCCCTGTGGAGCTCGGACTTTCCTCGCCCATGCAGATGGACGCGATTGTCTCGGTTTCTCATACCAACGAGGGGATTATACCACATATGTGGTATAGGTGTCAAAAGTCACCCTAGCCCTTGTTCTATATGGGATGAACACGATACCTGCGAACAGAAAATCTCTTTTATAAGAAAATCTTTCATAAAATTTAAGCATATTCCCACGCTTTTGCAATAATCCCTTCGATATTGGAAATCTGATTCTCATGCAGATAGCGACCAAGACCATCACAGATCTTCATGGTGACCATTGGATCAATGAAGTTTGCCGTTCCGACCGCAACGGCAGAAGCACCCGCGAGGAAGAACTCCACGGCATCCTGCCACGAAGCGATCCCCCCCATCCCGATCACGGGAATCTGAACGACGTGCGCCACATCCCAGACCATACGCACGGCAACGGGTTTGACGGCAGGCCCCGAGAGTCCGCCCGTGCGGTTCCCGAGCACGGGACGACGGCGATTGATGTCAATCTGCATACCGATGAGCGTATTGATGAGCGAAATCACATCCGCCCCTGCCGCTTCTACGGCAAGTGCCATCTCCGTGATGCTCGTGACATTCGGCGAGAGTTTGGCGATGACCGGCTTCTCGGATACTGCCGAAACTGCGCGCACGACATCCGCTGCCGCACGCGGATCAGTTCCAAAGACGATACCGCCCTCCTTGACATTCGGGCAGGAAATGTTAATTTCAAGCGCGACAACACCATCGACATTGAGGCGCGTGGCAAGCTCTGCATAGTCCTCCACCGAGCCGCCGGAGATATTGACGATGACGTTCATGCCATACGGCTGAATGCGCGGCAGAATCTCCGTCAGGAAGTGATCTACGCCCGGATTTTCAAGCCCGATGCAGTTGAGCATCCCCTGCGGCGTCTCTGCAATGCGTACACCGTCGTTGCCGCGCCGTGGAGCAAGCGTCGTGCCCTTGACCATGACACCGCCGAGGCGTGCCAGATCGACAAAGTCCGCGAACTCCTCGCCAAAGCCAAACGTCCCCGATGCCGTGAGCACGGGCGTCCGCATATCAATGCCCGCAATATTTGTGCGGAGCAGATCGTCATACGGATACGTTGTATCATTATGAGGCATAGTACACCTCCGCAGCTGGGAAAACAGGACCATCCTTGCAGACCTTGCGCCGCCCGCTCTTCGTATCCACGGCGCAGGACAGGCAGGCGCCCAGTCCGCACGCCATGCGCTTCTCGAGCGAAACCTCACAGGGAATCCCGTACTCCGCTGCGATTGCCGCAACGCGTTCCATCATGACGGGCGGCCCACAGACCGCAACGCCGTCATAGCCGCCCTCCGTGAGAAGTTTTGGCAAAAGTGTCGTCACAAACCCCTGCTCACCATAGGAACCGTCATCCGTCGTCACAAAGCATTCACGCACATGCGGACGGTAGATCTCCTCCCAGAAGACCTCCTCGCGCGTGCGTCCGCCCATCAGGACAGAAACATTCGAATGCTCTGCTGCAAAGAAGAGCAGCGGTGTGAGCCCCATGCCGCCGCCGACAAGAAGAGGATGCTTCAGCGATGTATCGAAACCGCGCCCCAGGGGACCGAGAACAGAAACAGATGTCCCCGTCCACATCGCAGCGAGTCCCTCCGTGCCGCGCCCGACCTCTCGATAGATCAGGCGTATCCAACCGGCTTCGCGCGAAACCTCTGCAACACCGAGGGGACGGCGCAGATAGCCCGCGTCTGCCGGCACGGAGATCTGCACGAACTGCCCCGGCAGAGCAGACCGCGCAATCAGAGGGGACGCAAGCGTCAGTATATCGACGCCCGCGATCGGGGCTTCATGCGAGAGAATCTGTGCCTCCTCGATTACCTTAGGCAAGGTCATCCCCTCCGCCGACATAATCCTGAATCGCAAGTGTATAGACCAGACGGCGATTGCGCATAAACTCAAGCACGCGCAGCACCTCCCATGCCGTATCGAGTGAGGTGAGGCAGGCAATGCCGTGCTCCACCGTGGCGCGGCGGATCTTGAAGCCGTCGCGGGCGGAGTGCTTGCCCTGTGTCAGTGTATTGATGACCATGTTGATCTTGCCGCTCTTGATCATCTCGATGATGTCCGAGCTGCGCTCATGCACCTTGCCGACCACCTCGACATCAATGCCGAGCTCGGCAATCGCCTTTGCCGTTCCCTCCGTCGCCACAATGTCAAAGTTGAACTCGGAGAACGCTTTTGCAAGCTGTTTCAGCTCCTCTTTGTCCTTGTTTGCAACGGTAAAGAGCAGACAGCCCTTCGTCGGGATGTTCAGCCCCGAGCCGACGATTGCCTTGTAGAGCGCACGCGCATAGTGATAGTCCACGCCCATAACCTCGCCCGTCGACTTCATCTCCGGGCCGAGGGAGATGTCAACATCCGTCATCTTTGCAAAGGAGAATACGGGTGCCTTCACTGCGACGTAGGGCCGCGGTGGAATCAGCCCCGAATGGAAACCGAGTTCCCGTAACGTCGCCCCCATTGCAACCTGTGTCGCGATGCCAACCATATTGATGTTCGTGATCTTGGACAGGAACGGCACCGTGCGGCTCGCGCGCGGATTGACCTCGATGATAAAGACCTCATCACGCGCAACAACAAACTGAATATTGAGCAGCCCCTTGACATGGAGTGCGACGGAAAGGCGCTTCGTATAGTCAATGATCGTATAGATCACGCGCGCGGGCAACGTCTGCGGCGGATAGACCGCGATGCTGTCGCCGGAGTGGACACCGGCGCGCTCGATGTGCTCCATAATGCCGGGAATG
>ERZ773070.1107-NODE-1107-length-17268-cov-17.150468_pt1 | contig 17268 bp, 10 predicted proteins | sample MGYA00580618_ERZ773070 | MGnify/ENA primary metagenome ERZ773070 (study PRJEB29015, sample SAMEA2738023) | human oral metagenome | biome: human oral; feature: human-associated habitat; material: dental | place: China | collected 2019 ... | reverse complement strand
CGGCCACCCTCAGCCCCACCAAAGACGAAATCCTCCACCAACAATTCGGGCCGGTTACCAGCATTGGTGCTTTCCGATTCGTCGACCCCAACGGCAAGGTTGGCATCGAAACCCTCCTGGTTCGGGAAACCACCAATGGCGTCTTGCTGCAATTTCCCGTCACTTACCGGGAACAATGCATTAGTGATACGCACGAAGTCGGCACCACCGAACACAGCGATCTCGGCACCCGACACATTACGAAAGTCGTCGCCGACCCCGTTGCTGTGACCGAGATCATTCGCGTCATTCTCGAAGGCGACACCAATGTGCAACGATCCGACGGTAAAACCTCACCTTATAAAATCCACGGCACCGGCACCGCCGGGGTAGACACCCTCACCTTGGGCAATATCCATCTGAAAAAGATCGCCGACACCGTGGTCACTGGCCACATCGATGTTAACGGCGACCATAAAGCCTTCTCGCTCAGCCTGCCCACCCAAGTGCCGGTCATCCCGGCGGTTGCTGCGGACAAGAGTGGGATGCCCGAAACCGCACTCATCGGAGTTGATCCTGAAACCGGCGACCACTACGTGTTTGCCGAACTCACCATCTAGCGGGCGGCCCAAGCTGGGATTGGGCGGGTGGCCTGCTGCCACCGGGGGCTGGTTACCAGATGGTTACCCGGTTCTCCGGGGCGATAAACATGGGCGCATCCGCCGGCACATCGAACGCCTCATAGAACTCGGCCACATTCCCCGCAATCACATTGCACCGGAACTCCGAGGGTGAATGCGGATCCGACGCCATCAACTGCACATCCAACTCCGGGCGGGTCTTCGACCGCCACACATGCGACCACGCCAAAAACAGGCGCTGCAACCCCGAAAACTCGTGCTTCGCTAACTCCGGCGAACCACCCTCGGCAACAAACGGGCGGACCGGGGCATCCGCCAAGGTCAAACCCCGATCGGCCAAATACATGCGGTAGGCCACAATGGCGATACCCAAACCGCCCAGGTCACCAATGTTTTCGCCTAGAGTGAACTCGCCATTCACCCCGGTGGTTTCAATACCGGCCTCCCGGACTGATGTGGGAACAAGGCCCTGGAACTGGTCCACCAGCTTCGCGGTGCGTTCCGTGAACGCCGCCCGATCCTCATCAGACCACCAGGAATGCAGATTACCGTCACCATCATATTGGGAACCCTGGTCGTCAAACCCGTGGCCGATCTCGTGGCCGATCACCGCGCCAATTGCCCCGAAATTCTCCGCCGCATCGGCGTCGGGGGAGTAGAACGGTGGGCGTAAAATAGCGGCGGGGAACGTAATATCGTTGACCGTCGGATTATAGAACGCATTCACGGTCTGCGGGGTGCTAAACCACTCCGAACGATCATAAGGCTTCGAAACTTTGTTCAACTCATAGTCGTGCAGGAATGCGGAACCCCGGCGCACGTTTTCCACCAAGGCAGCCCCATCCGACTCGAACTCCAGGCTGGTGTAATCCCGCCACTTATCCGGGTAGCCGATCTTGGCCTGGAACTTGGCCAGCTTCTCCAGGGCTCGCTCTCGGGTTGCTGGGGTCATCCACGGCAACTGGCTGATCCGTTCGTGGTAGGCCTTGACCAGGTAATCCACCAACTCCACCATTTCGGTTTTCGAACTCTCCGGGAAATGCTCGGCCACAAACAGCTGGCCAATCTCCTGCCCCACATAGCCATTGGCGAGATCCAGGCCACGCTTCCACCGGTCCCGCTGCACTGGGGTGCCGGTGAGTACCGTGCCGTAGAACGCGAAATTTGCCTGGGAAATCTCATCTGTGAGCAGGCCGGCCCGGCCGCGCAACACATGCCATTTCGCCCACAGTTTCCAATCATCCAACCGGTCCGCCGTGAGCAGACCCGCCACATGATTCAGGAAAGACGGCATCCTGACAATAACCTTGTCCGTGGTGCCCTGGAGGATTCCCACCATCAAGTCCCGCACCGGTCCCGGAAGATCCGCAAGCGCGGTGGGGTTATAGGTTTTCACCGCATCCCGGGCGGAAACCACATCCCAGTGGCCGGCCGCAATATCCTTCTCCAGGGCAACGACCCGCTCCGCGGCGGTGGCATCTAACCCCAAAAACGCCAGCATGGTGCCCACATGCTGCTGGTAGGCGGCCAGGGTTTGCTGGTGCATCGGCTCCCGGTAGTAGGCCTCGTCGGGCAGGCCCAGGCCGGCCTGGGCCAGGTAGGGGATGGCGTCATCGGAGCCGGAATCCTTGGCGACATACGCGCCCACCGGCACGTCCACGCCAGTGCGACATAGCTTCACGAAAGCCGCAACAAGCTCATCAACGCTGGTCACGGCGTCGATAAGCTGCAAATCGGGGTCAAGCGGTGCGATGCCGGCGGCCTCAATCGCCTCGGTGTCCATGAACGAATGAAACAACTTGCCGGCGCGAGAATCTGGAGAATTCTTCACAATCTCATAAACATCCAACTCCGCCTGGTCGCGCAATTGGTAGAATGTGCCATCAATCGGGCGATCATCGGGAATGGCGTGTGTGGCAAGCCAACCTTCGTTGACAAACCGGAACAAATCAGTCATCAAAATTGTCATGGTGTCTAGCTTAGACAAAAATGATAACTACAAACCGAAAACTATAAAGCCTACTAAAACACTGTAAATTTGGAGTCATGGCGTTTTATCGTGTTAGCCCCATCGGGACCACCAAAACCTGGCTGGGGTTCACCGGCCTCGTACTGTGCGCGCTACTATTGCCGGCGGTACTTTACCTCACAATCCCCGACAACGACGGCGAAACAATACCCGTCACCCTCGGGCTTGAGAGTGCCGACTGGGCCATCCCCGTCATCGACCAACACGACACGAAACTGGAATGCCCCGGCACCGTCTCACTACTCGAACAATCCGGCACCTGGACCTGCGGAGTCAACCGGATAGCCGTCACCTCGAAAATCATTGAATCCGGGCGGGAGCCGGAGCGCACCTTCCGGCGGGCCATCCGCGGCCACCTGCAGGAAATCATGGACATCGACTACCAGATCAAAGAACTCGGCAATATTCGGTACAGCCAAATGGAGCGGCTATCACGGCAAGGACAAGACGAAAGCCAAACGGTCCTCATTCTCACCGGCACCGGCGACAAAGACGGCAAAAGCCTCCTGGTGACCGTGACTGGTGCCCCAATACAACGTCAACCATTGGCGGAATTGCTGATGACAAACCTGGTGCGGGAAGACCGACACCTTCAGGGCGACAATGTGGATTACGCGGCGGCGGCACGAATCGTCGCCGACTCCGGGGCGGCGGACATTGCGGCAGGCAACCCTGATGCTGACGGCGGGTCCGGCGGCGGGGCCGGCTCTGGCGGTGATGCTGGTGAAGGGGACAGCAGTGGTGACGGTGGCGGCGGTGACATGCTTCAGCCGCTCATCAAACCCATGCAGGGAGAACAGGAGTTGGGATTCTAATGCTGCGTTATGGAAAAACCGTGCTGCTGGTCAGCATGATCCTTGGGGTGATTGTCTCACTATTCAGCATCGGCATGAGCGCCTTCCTGGTGGACGCGCCGGTAAGCCTCATCAACCTGGCCGGATTCATCGCCTACCTGATAGTCGGCACCGCAATTTTTCGGATATCGCCCATGTGGCCGGAAGAACTCAACTGGAAATGGTACCTGATCTGCCTACTTTGGGGTGGGTGTGCCTCGGTTGGGGTGGTGTCGGTGATCGGCTCACCCATCAGCACGGTGCTGAAGCGGCTCAACCTAATGTTCTTCGAGGCCGCCCTCGGCGGGGCTTACCCGGAAGAAATTTCCAAACTATTAGGCGTCGCCCTCATTCTCATTGTGTCACAGCGATTCAGCAGGCCATGGCACGGGTTCGTGGTCGGCGGTATGGTGGGCCTGGGTTTCGAGGCTTTCGAAAACATAGTCTATGGAAGCTTCGGGGCGATGATTGACCCGAATTCGGATGTGGATGGTGCCCTATCCGTGTGGGGATATCGCACGGTTGCCGGGCCTGGCCTGCACATGTGTTTGACTGCGATTTCCGGGCTAGCGATCGGCTATGCCATTTATCTTGCCGACATTCCCATGCGCAAGCGATTAGCATACATGTTCGGTGGCTTGGGGACGAGTTTTCTCCTCCACTTCGCCTGGAACACCATCATTTCTGCCGGAAACCTCCAGATCGCGTGGTGGATTGGTGTTGCCATCGTGCTCTACGGCACATTCCTGTCGTGCTGGGTGCATTGCGTCCGCCAAATCAAAACCGAAGGTAGCGGCCCCATCACGGTTCCCCACTTGCCGTTGGCCTCCCTGGAAGAGCCTGCGCCCGATGCGCCCCCCGCCACGCAGGTCATGCCCGGTGTCCAACCCCCCGAAGGCTTTTCGACGCAATAACCTCCGGCACCCCACCCTTAAGCTTGGGTTCCGGGAGACCGGCAACACGGCAATACGGCGACACTGATCTGGGCACGGCAATGCGCCAAAACCGGAACCCAAGCTTAGATCGGTTTCAGGGTTATCGGGAGGAGGGTTTTGCAGCTTAGGAGGAGTGCTGGTGGATGTGCATTCATGCAGCTGTGGGCTGCATATGTTCTAAGCATGGTGTTTGGAAACCGCTGCCCTGAACCCCTAGGAGTCGACGCGTTCCCAGAGCAAACACCATGCTTAGAAGGTTTGCTGCTTGAGTGGTCTGCTGCAGCTATTGGGGGCAGTAAATTCGATAAGCATGGTTTTGTTCTGATTGGCGTATTGATCCCAGGGGATTGAACTATCGTTGATAGAAGTCCAAGCTTAGAACATGTGCTGGTGATGGCCGATCTGTGCACCTGATTACTGCAAATGTTCTAAGCATGGTTTCCGTTCCGAGGGTGCACTGGCTCCTGGGAGTTTGAACTGTCGCCAATGGAAGACCAAGCTTAGAACATATGCTAGGGGCTGGCCCACCCGCATACCGGACTGCTGCACATGTTCTAAGCATGGTCTTTTCCTGGTGGGCATATCAATTCCTGGGGATTTGGGGCAGCAGATTTTGAAAACCATGCTTAGAAGGTATGAAGCCCTAGGCGGTGCTGTGGCGTTACCGCTTTCAAAGAGGGTCGCAGGTTTGCTAAGCATGGTGTTTTATGCAAAGGCGACAAACCCCCAGGAGCTGGTGGCCATAGAAATGGGAAACCAAGCTTAGAACATGTGCAGCGCTGGGGGAGGGGGCAGGGGGGCAGGCGCACAGAGGGGGGGCAGATGTGGGCTGGCAGGCGCGGGCAGACAGATGGGGTGGGAGAAGCGGAACGACGCCCACCGGGAGGTGAGCGTCGTCAAGCGAAGGACTAATTCAAATAATCCTTCTTATCCGTATCAATATTCTGGTGTCCTGGCGACCACCAACCCCACCGGGTCTTCGTGGTTCGGTCAATGCGTGCCACATCCGGCGTCTGGCCCTGCGAATTCGGGCGCAACGCATATAGTTCCAGGGAACCCCAGTCACGCAACCAGTCATCCTTGGCGTAACCCGGCAGCTCATAGGAATAATTCACGGACTCCGCGGTGCCCAACACGCCACCGCCATGGTAATCCTCGAAGCTGGCGCCCGAACGCTTCCCCTTATAGTCCGGCAGGATACGGAACGTGGGAATCTCCGCAACACCCGCATAGTGGCTAAACGGCCGCTGACATGTGAACTGCAACGGCACCGACCAGTCCAACAAGCCCGGCTCCGTGCTGCCAACCACCGAATTCAACGAATCCAGCTTCGGCACCCGCGGCGGCGTCACCACCAGCCACTGCTCCGGGTCGAGCGAATCATCCTCAGCATAGATACGCACCGCATCCGCCTCCTTCGGCAGATCATCAATAGGAAGCCGCAGGTTACGCCACTTCTTCTTCGGGCCAATATCCAGCATCTGGGTCTCACCCAACTTATCCACCCCACCGGAAGCATTCTTCTTGCCATACTCCAACAGCAACTTCCGGCCCTCCTGGGTGACACCATCGGCGTCAACACCCTCAATAATGCCCGCCGCCGACACCACAATCAGCGGCGCCTCCGGCGTGGACTTTGGCAGGTCATACCAGTCCGTGGTGATCTGCGCATAATATTGGCGGCCCACCGTATACGAGCCCATCACCGGCACCTTCGCCGGATCCAGATTAAACGGCAGCACCCACTTCGAACCATTCACACCCTTCGTGGTGCTGCGACCACCCTCCACATTCAGGCGATCCCCCGCACTCACCAGGTCCGGCAGCTGGTCGCTCCCCAATTGGGGAATCCGATCCGGCTCAAAACCCCGGGTTTTCTTATCCACCTGGAGGGAATCCCCCAACTTACTGGTGAGCGGCTTCAAGAACGACTCGTTCGTGTTCGTCTCCACCAGCACATAATCCGCCAGGCCACAGGTCTTCCCCACAACACTGTTCATATTCCCCAACCCCACCGAATAGGCCGGATATTGGGTGATAAACGCCTTCGTGAACGACAGCATGGAAAACAGGATCGCCACCAGGCAAAACGCCGCAATCGGGGCGGAGAATAATAACGTAAACCGGCTGGGTTTCCGGTCCGCCTTCTTATAGGCTGCCGACGCATCATCCAACTCCGTGGCCAACCCCACCCGGAACGATTGCACAATACCAACCAGCAGCACAATCACGGAAATCACCATGACCACCGTGGACGCCTCAATCGCCTTGAACTGGATGGACTTATCCCACCACGGAATACCGTAACTGGACACATACCACCAGCCGTTCGTGCCCGACAGGGCGAACGCAAACATAAACAACAACCCGCCCAACACCAGGGTGCGGGTGTGCCGCGACCGGTTAGCGAACTCGCTCAAAGCAATCGCCCCCAGGCCACCCAAGGCCGCCGCGATACCGGCCCACACCCCGAAGTGGTGGGTCCACTTCGTCGGGGTGAAACTCATAAAGAACAGGGTGCCAATGAAAATCATCATCAACCGCAGCGATGGGCCCCGGCTCGACCCCGGCACCTTACCGTTCCGCAGCATCGACGCGAACACAAACACAATGCTCATGAACGCAATCAACACCGCAAACCGGCGGGAGAATGACCCATCCACCTCCTGCTGGAACAGCACTTCGTAGCGCACCCACTCCTGGAACCACTGCAATGACGGACCCTTGTCCGCACGCACATAGGTGGACTCCCGCACATTCGCCAACGTTTGATCCCCGAACACGGCAATAAACACCGACGTGCCGGCCGCCATAAATGGCGCCAACATGGCCGTCCACCCGCTGATCCGCTGCCACCGGGTGGAATCCTCCGTCACCCCGAAATAGTCCAACCACCGGTTCATGATCCGAATCAGGCTCGACAACGTCACTAGCAACGCCGACACCGCCATCAGGCCGGTCGGGCCACACGCCAAGGTGAACGCCGCAATGATCGTGCCGATAGCCGCCGGCGTCAACCGCTTCTGTTCGATGGAACGTTCGAACGACACCCAGGCGGTCAACGTGCCCAACGCAATGATCGGCTCCGGTCGTAAACCATTATTATAGGGAAGCCAAAACGCCAAAAACATGAGCGCCGCCGTCCAATGCGCAGCCCTACGGGCGGCAATCCCCGCACCCAGGCGCGGCAATACCTCCCGGGACACAATCAGCCAGATCAACAAGCCAGCCACCAGCGACGGCAGCCGCATCCACGTGGACGCGGTCGACACCCGGGTCATTAGCGCCAAGAAATCATAATAGGGTGCACCGAACGGGGATTCGGGAACCCCAAACCACCGGTAATAGTTGGCCATATAGTCCGACTCCAACGACACCCGGGCCATGGTCAAAATAAACCCATCGTCCGACGTGTTCGCCCCGAAGAAATACCACAGCACCAACACCCCGGCCACCAGGCCATCCAAGGGGCGCGGCCGGAAAAAACCCTTCGGCCAGAACGGATACCGGCCCTTACCATCCAACCGGTCAATGCGGAACAGCGCCCACAACGCCACCAGGGTGCACAACACCCCGCCGATCATGGTGAAATATTTCAGCACGGTGGGGGAGGAGGTGTAGCGGGAATTGATCTCCACCTGCACATTGAGCCCAGCCCGGATGAGCGGCTCCGCATCCCCAGTCAGCTCGGTGTAAATACCGGAAATTTGGGGGCGCAGATCCTCCTTATCATCCTTCTTATCGTTGGCCTTGCGCAGCGGCTGACCGTTGGCGTCGGTGGCGCCGGGGATTTCCACCCAGGTTTCCTTCAGCCCCGAGTGGATTTTCAGCACCGCATCCCGCGGCAGGGCGGCCACTTCCTCGGCATCCATTTGGAAGAACACATTATCCCGCAGCACCACGTCCAGCGCGCCCTTATCGGAGCGCACGAACAGGCCACGTTCAGTCGCTTTTTCGCTTGTCGACGGCAGGGTGCTCACCACCGTGGTTTCGTCCTCACGCAGGGATTTCAGCGCGGAGATCGGCACCGTGATATCCAGGTTTTCCGGTGCGTACGACACCAGGGGCGCGTTGACGCTATTGAGATTCCCGTTTTGCGGCCAAGTCAGGGAGGACTGCACCTGGTCCACCGGCATGAATGGGGTGAGCATGAAAAGCACAAATCCCACCACACCGCTGATGGCGGCCACCCGTCGTAACATGGCGTTTTGCCGCCACACTTGGCGTCGCAAAGCGTCGCTTGCCTCGGGCGCGACTTGCGGGTCGATTGGGGTATCGCTCTGTTTCTCGTCTACGTTATCCATCTTCTACCTTGCGTTATCTCGCGAAGCTTCGTACTGCCACCACAAATGGGCCAATCTGTTTGACTTTCCATGTTGTGCCGTCGCCCACGAACACTTCCGGGTTGAATCGGAGCCCGTGGAATCGCACATTGGGGTTGTTTGGGTAAATGTCTTCGGCCAGGTCATACACCCACCCGCTGCTGTCTTTACCTGCGGCTTTGTCCTGCTTATAGGATTCCAGGTCCGCCCGGAACACGAATGCCTGCGGGGGTCGCCACTTTGCCTCCAGCATTTTTGCCAAGAATTTTTCGGGTGTGTTGGCGTTTTCCCAACTGCTCAACGCCCACTCCGTAATCGTTTGGTTGCGCACGTCGAATTCCCCCAGTGGGTTGGCATAGTGGCTGGTAAACGCCTGGAAACCCCGGTATGGGTAATACGACATGAAGTTTAATTCGTCCGTGAGTACCACGGTTTCATTGCGTTGTAACCCCATGTGCTTGTCGATGAACTCCGCCACCTGCTTGTAGTACTGGGTAGAATCCGGCGGATACCGGTCGGCCCGTTCCCCATAACCGTCCGTGTCCGAATATGCCCGCTCAATCGGGTCCGCATTCTGGTTCGGAATGTTTTGCGCATAGCTGAGGCCGCCTACCACGAGGATCGCCAGGAATACGCAGGTAATCATCCGTGACGTCTTCACGTCGAACTCTTGGGGGAATAGCCACTGGTGGATCGCATAAATCCGCAGCTCGGCCACGCCCAACACGCCGGCCGTCGCCAGGGTAGTGGCAATCACCACATCCATGCGGAACCCAAGCAGCGTCGACCCTATGAGGGTAAACACCATGGAGAGCGCCACCCAGCCGTAAAATACCAGCAGCGCCACCCCCAGCATGCGCACATCATAATTACTGGACCGAACAATCAAATACACCAGGCCGATCAGGCATAACAGCCCAATCACCGACGGCGCCAACATGGGCAGTGGCACCCGCGTGCCCTCCAGGGGAAGATAATGCGAGGCGGTCGCCCCCGACACCGGGCGCCCCTGAAGAATGGCCAGGAAGTAGGGCGCCCACCAAATGGCTGCGATCGCCATGGACCCCACCCCGATAATGACCAATCGGATAATGGGGGTTATCGACTTCAACACCACCCCCGAGAACAGGGCGGCGATCACCATGGTGCTGAGCGCCACCACCGCCGTATATAAGGTATAGGACGACGCCGAACATCCCAGGTAGACAATCAACCCCACCATGGCCATGTTCCGACCCACCAACGCCCGGCGGGCGGCCACCACGGCGGCCGGCACGCCCAGGGAAATAATGGCGGCGTAGGGTTCCTCGGCGCTCATCACCAGGGTGACGCACGTGCTGACCAGCGCAATCGCGGTGGCCACCGGTAGGCTGCCCACCAGCCGCTGCCACACCGGCACCAGGGTGGAGCCGGCGGCGGCCAGGGATATCAACGCCCACGGTTGAAACACCTCCCAGCCCGGTATGCCCAAGAGGTTCGCCAGCCGGCCCCCGAACCAAAACCACATGGCCGGGTAGAAGGTAGGCATGTCAATATAGTTCATGTCCGACAGGCCCCAACCGTCGGCCATGCGGGTCATGAACTGGGTGCGGAATCCCTGGTCCACCGTGATGCCATCCAAATACAGCCGGGTGGCCGCCAAGTGAATGGCCAAAGTGGTGACGATCAATGCGGCGGGGGACAGGTAGCTGACCACATAGGTGATCCAGGTGCGCCACCGGGGGTGTGGCTGTTGCTTCTTCTCATCCAACACCCACAATAGGGTGAGCCCGGCCACCGTGAGCAAGACCAGCACGGTCCCAAACGTGCCAACAGCCTTGGTCACATTGGAAGGCCCAAAGGCCGGCAGGTGCGTGGTTTTCAACGCAAACCAGCACCCCAGCGTGAAGACCGCACCGCCTAGAGCTGCGGCAATAATGCCGACGACGGTGCGGGGGGTGCTCAAGACATCGGGACCATATTCCTGTAACCGTGAGGTATCAACGAAGTCCCGTTGACCTGATTCCGTTAAAGTCATACTCACTAGTCTTTCACATTGCTCATGACAAAGCCCCCTCGAACATTCCTAGCTGCGCTAGGAATATCCTCAAACGGGGGCGGAAAACCTTGAAGATGGCTGAAAACCGGTGAAAACCGGTTAGAACGGCAGTTTACGGAAAATCTTCTGCGGAATCACCTTAAACGCCAACGAAACCGGCTGGAACAACGGGTGCACGAAGATTGCTTCCTTATGCGACACCACGGCGTCAACAACCGCCTTGGCCACATCTTCCTTGTTCACGGTCAACGGGGCCTCGGGTTCACCGGCAACGGTGGACATCTTGGTGCGCACCTGACCCGGCCGAACCACCAGCACATTCACGCCGACATCGCGCAGGGCCTCGCCCAGGTTCACATAGAAACCATCCATGCCGGCCTTGGCGGCACCATACACAAAATTCGACCGGCGAACCCGCTGGCCAGCCACCGAACTCAGCGCAATAATATTGCCGTGGCCCTGAGTCCGGAACTTCTCCGCCAACAGCACACCCACCGACACCGGGCCGGTGAAGTTGGTTTGCGCCGACTCCACGGCCAGCTTCTGGTCGTGCCACAGGGCCTCCTGGTCGCCCAGGGTGCCGAAAGCCACGATAGCGATATCAATGTCGCCCCCGGCAAACGCCTTGTCAATGACCTTCGGGTGGTTGGCGAAATCGGTGGCGTCGAAATCAATGACCTCTACCTCGGAGGCACCGGCGGCCTTCACCAAGGCGACAGAGCTGTCAAGCCGGGGCGAATTCTTCCGGGCAGCCAACACCACCTTGGCCGGGCCCTTGGACAGGAACTCCGTGACGATAGCCAGGCCGATTTCCGAGGTGCCGCCGAGCAATAGAATACTTTGGGCTTGACCCACAGCGTTCAACATTTTTACTTCACATGCCTTTCTTGTTAGTTCAGTTCCAGTCGACGGGACATATCGGAGGCGAACACCCCGGTGGGGTCGATCTCGTGCCGCAACTTCAACCAATCCTTCAAACCTGGATACATCTTATGGAAGTTCTCGGCGGAGGTACGGGACTCCTTAGCCAAATACAGTCGGCCACCAAACTCCATGACCCGACGGTCCAGATCATCCAAGAATGCGCCCAGGCCCTTCTTGATCGGGAAGTCCACGCACACATTCCAGCCCGGCATTGGGTACGACAAGGGGGCACGGTTACCCGGACCAAACAGCTTGAACACGTTCAGGGCCGAATAGTGGCCGGAACGCTGAATATCGCGCACAATCTCCTTGAACGGCTCCACCGCATCGGTGGGCACCACGAACTGGTACTGCAAGAATCCCTTGGAGCCATAGCCACGGTTCCACTCCCCAATGAGGTCGAGTGGCTGGTAGAACTGGGTGAGGTTTTGCACCTTGTTCTTATAGGTGCCCGACTTGAGCCACCACAATTCCCCAATGGCAATCATGCTGAGCTTATTCATGGTGAAGGAGGGGAAAATATCCGGCACCGTCACCAATTGGGGAGCATTGAACTTCAGGGGTTCCTTGGCCAGCTTCGGTGCCAACTCCTCCAATTGGGCCAAGGTGGCGAGCGAACCGCGGGAAATAGCGGCCCGGCCCAGCTTCGGCTCCGGGGAAATCGCATCGAACCAGGCGGACGAATAGGTGTAGTTATGTTCGGAACCATCCGAGTGGAAGGCCACGGTTTCATCCAGGTTGGCGGTGAGGTCGCCGTCGGCAATGAAGTAGGCGGTCTCGGTCTTGGTCATCTTGATGCGGGCCCGCAGAATGATGCCGGTCAACCCCATGCCACCAACGGTGGCCCAGAACAGGTCACCCTTAGGGTCATCGGGGGTGCCTTCCGGCTCAAGATGCAGGATCCGACCGTCGGCAACCAACAATTCCATCGACACCACATGGTCACCGAAGGAGCCGGCAGAGTGGTGGTTCTTACCGTGAATATCGGGGCCAATGGCGCCACCAATGGTGACCTGGCGGGTGCCCGGCAGCACCGGAACCCACAGGCCATACGGCAGGGCAGCCTTCATCAATTGGTCAAGAGTGACACCACCATCCACGTCGACAATGGCGGTCTCCGGGTCGATGGAGTGAATGTGATTCACCGGCTGCATGTCAATGACCAGGCCGCCAGCGTTTTGGGTCGGGTCACCATAGGAGCGGCCCATGCCCCGGGCGATCACACCCCGCTTGAGGTAGTCGGGTTTATCGGCGTTGGATTCTGCCACCAGGGCAACCGCACGAGCAATCTCTTCCACGTCCGGGGTAGCAAGCACCTGGGCGGTGGTGGGGGCGGTCCGGCCCCAACCGGTGAGTTTCTGTGTGGTTGTGGAAAGGTTTGGACGTTGCGTCATTCGGGTCTAGCCCACCTTCTCTATGCTTCTTGGGTTAAGTTCAAATTTTTCTCACGCTCAACCCTACCTATTTTTTGGGTTTGACTACCGGGTAAGCGGGAGCATGAAAGCGAGATCACCTCAGCTCGCCTGCTGTCTGATTTCGGATTTCCTCCCCGTTTCGAGGGGTAGCACACAGCAGAACGTGACGTATCACTCATAAATGGGCGGATGAGTGGGACTATAGGTCCATGAGTTCACGGATCTCTGTGGGTAATTCTTCCTGGCTAGTGATGGTTGGTCCATCATAAGTGTTGAGAATCTCATACACCCGAATACGTGATGCGGAATCCAAGAATGGTAGCTCTTGTGCCATAAGGGTTGTCATAAAATTGTCGAGCGGCAGATTTGTGTGATCCGCGGCGGCATGGTCAGGGGAAATATTCTTTTTAAACAGGCCAAACATGATGTATATGCTATCTGGTGGTGGGAAACCATGGGCAAAAAGCGTCGAAAAGCTCGGCGGAAAGCCGCCATAAAATTGCCCCCATTTAACCCCGTAAGCAAGAGTGATAACACATGTTTCTTTTGTGTAATTCTCAGACTGTTTCGGCAATTTTCATTTTTCGCCACTACTGTGGGTACCATGTCCACCCCAGTAAGTAGTAGCCGTAGCGGCACTGCGGCAGCTACCTATGCGCAGTCAACGCTGATAATCCAAGCTCAGGTTGTATCCACCGACCACGAGATTATCCGCCATATCGGTGTTGATAGCGCCGTAACGGTGGCGGAATTCTTTAACATCATTACGATTTGCTTCGACCTCGATAACCCGGAATTTGACCGTTATTGTTGCAACTTCGGGGGTACTACCTTAGATCCCGACAGTTTATTATGGGAGCATTTACAAGCCGATGGTGATGAATTTCATTGTGTGGTGGGTTTATGGCAAATCCGTATTCAACTTATTGAAATTATCGCCCGTGATAATGGTACCCCCACCGCATTATGTGTAGGCGGTTTTGGGTCCATGGCGGATCTCCTGTTTGACGACTTCGATGACCACGACGATTTCGACGATTTCTACGATGGTGACGCCAGTAGTCCGGGCGGTAGTCCTGGTGGTCCGGGTGTTTCTGGTCCCCCTGGCGGCCCCGGCGCGTCGGTTGCTTCTGGGTTTGCGGGCGCCATTGATGCCCACGGTAACCCAAGCGCTGCCCCCGCAGGCAATTCCGGCGCCATAGATCGCATGCGGTTATGCGCCACTTGCCAGGACAGTTTCGACCTCACAAGGATCAACACCCGGCTCACTGGTGCCGAAACCATCGAAACTGTGTTGGGGCGCACTCGACCCGAGCCTGCTAACCTGATTCGGCGCTCCGGCATTTTGGACTTTGTGCCGCTGCTGCAGGCCATTGATTTTTCCCGCACACCCGACATCGACCCGGAGGTTGCCATGATGTGTGCGGTGCTGCCGGTGGAGGAAGACCCGGTGCAGCAGGATGCGTTTTGGGCGGTGGTCCTGGGGCTCAGCTGCATGAGCGATGAGGAAGTGACCGATGCGATTATTGAAAGCATCGTGCAGGCCCTCGGTTGGAACAAAACAGCGAACGAGGTGCGCGCGCTGTGCCCAAACTCGCTGAAACATTTGCGGGATATTGGGGGGTTATCGTCCCCAGTGGAGCGCATTGAGATTTACCGGGAACTGCTCCGCCTGTAACCTGGTGGCTTATGACAGCAACCCCACCAGGCACTCCTACCACTTCAGCATCTATGCCTTCCGAATCGCCCGAACAGTCCACGCAGCCAGCATCGTCGGCATCGCCGCAGCTGGCGCAGCAGTCGCAGTCTGATGGTTCGCTGCGCACCCAGCTTGTCCGGTTCATCGCGGTGGGCGTGGTGTGTGCCGTCATCGACTACGGCACGACCCTGCTACTGGACTATGTGTTGGGGGTGCCCCGGGGGTGGGCTAAGGCAGTGGGGTGGGTTGCTGGCACCACATCTGCCTATTTCATGAACGCGAAATGGACGTTCAATTCGAAAACTTCTGCGAAGGCAACCGTGGCCGTGGCCATCCTGTACCTGTCCACGTTTGCCGTTCAGAACATTCTGTACAAGGTGGTGCCGATGCCGCTGCACTCCTTCGAGCTGCCCAAGTTCGTCGTGGACACGATTTCCTTCGTCATCGCCCAAGGCGTGGCCACCGTGACGAACTTTGTCATGCAGCGGGCGTTTATTTTTAAACAACGCTAGCCCGCTTATCGACGCTTCCCGCGGTCGGATCATGCCCTGTTGCCGGAGAAAACCTAAACAGCCGTTTTGGCTGTTTAGGCAAGGTATCAATGTTCTAGGTCATGATGTCGTATAGACCACCTCCTTCCATAGTGTCGGGGACTCCATTCATGGAATGGTTTTTTGTACGAGTCGCATTGTGTGCAATAGGGTGGGAGGGGAGCCGGGTTGGCGTCGAAAAGCTCAGCATGAAGGACGGCAATGACCATAATTGGCGGTAAAAAGCATCTGGTGTGGCGACTCCTCTGCAGCGACTTCCTGTCTAACCTGGCCACATCGCTGGCGGCGAAGATCATTAGCCTGTGGTTCGTTCTTGCGGTGTTTGGCGAGGAACGTTCCGTGCCGTGGGTGAGCGGGTTCCTGACCGTCATCGCGGTTGCCCAGCTGCTCGCCGGGCTGTTCACGGGCGCGGTGTCGGACCGCCACGACCCGATAGCCACCATGACCATGGCATGCCTGGTGCGGGCGGTTGCGAGCGCTGGGATTATTGCGATCCTGGTCTTCTGCCCGACCGGGGGCTTGGCGGCCGTTCTAGCGGTCATTGCCCTTGCCATCATCGAGGCCATGTGTGACACAGCCTATTTGCCGGCCGCCGCGTCGGTTTCCCACCGATTGGCGGACGGCCAGGAGCTTGTGCGGCTGCTCGGCTGGTTGCGGTTTTTCGCCTTGCTGGGGTCCATGGCGGGGCCAATTTTGGCTGGTATTGGTGCTGATCGGGGTTGGTTTGCCGGCACCATGGCGCTGGAAACCGTGGCATTGCTCGTGGCGGCGCTGATTCTCGCGCCCATTCGCCACAGTATAAGCCGACAAACCGCCGGGCTCGCCGAGGGGTTTTGGCTCGCGTGGAAAGCCGGGCTCCGCGCCATGGTTGGTTCGGAAAGCTACCAGGTGATGCTGCCCTTTGCGATCCTGGAGGCTGTCAGTTCGTCGGCCCTGAGTATGGTGGCCATTTATTTTTTCACCGCCACGCTGCATGTTTCGGCCACCTGGTATGGGGTGTGGAATGCCCTGGTTGCCGCAGGTTATGCGACAGGCTACCTCACCGCCCCATGGTTGTCGGAGCGCATGAGGTTTTTCAAGCTCCTGGCGCTCAGTAATCTTGCGGTGAGTCTCCTCCTAGCCATCATTTCGGTGACGGATTCCGCCCTGGTTGCCGTGGTTGTCGGTTTTAGCTTTGCGACGAGCCAAGGGGTGCTCAACCCACCATTCTAAACAATCTTCGTCCAGGCCGTTCCATCCGAAAAGGTCGGCCAGGCAATGTCGGTGTTCATCAGTGTTGTCGGTGCGGTGGGTGCCTTGGCCGTCCCCCTGTGGGGTGTGGTTGCCGACACGCTTACTCGGCATCAGCCCACAACAGGGATTGATCCGTATCGAACTATCCTGCTCATCATTGTTGTAGTGCACGCCGCCATGGTGGTCTGTGCCCTGGCGAACCGGCGCGTGCGCGCCATCAGCATTGATTGAGGGCCGAATGTCGGGTGGACCTCAAGCTTAGCGACCGTGCTCCTGCTGCGCTTTCATCGTGCCCGCGCGTAGTGCACCTGCTAAGCATGGTGTTTGAGGGCTGCCGGCCTGAATCCCCTGGAGCCAATATGCTCGCTAGGGAAAGACCATGCTTAGAACATGTGCTGGCGCTGGTTCACCTGCATCCCCGGCTGCTGCACATGTTCTAAGCTTGGACTTCTATTGGTGATAGTTCAAACTCCCAGGAGTCAGTACGCCCCCAGAGCGGAAACCATGCTTATCTAACCTGCTGCCCCCAAGGTGTCGCATGCAGCATATCTGATAAGCATGGTTTTCAAAATCTGCCACCCTCAACACCTAGGAACTGGCACTCTCTCGGGATGGAAACCATGCTTAGAACATGTGCTGTCTCATCTGGGTTGTTGTAGCATTTCCTCT
>ERZ773070.1106-NODE-1106-length-17271-cov-9.369308_pt1 | contig 17271 bp, 10 predicted proteins | sample MGYA00580618_ERZ773070 | MGnify/ENA primary metagenome ERZ773070 (study PRJEB29015, sample SAMEA2738023) | human oral metagenome | biome: human oral; feature: human-associated habitat; material: dental | place: China | collected 2019 ... | reverse complement strand
ATTGCCGATGAGCTCACAGAGATCCTCAAGATCCCACACATCTCCCTGCAGAATAAGATGAACCTCATGACCCTGATCCCGATGGCGCGCAAGGCGATCAATTTCCCGAAATACGTGAAGAATGCACCCTGCCAGGAGGTCATCGAGACGGAGAACCCGAATCTCGACGAGATTCCCATCCTGAAATGCTGGCCGGACGACGGCGGTCCGTTTGTGACCCTGCCGCTCGTCTTTACCAAGAATCCTGCAACGGGCAAGCGCAATGTCGGCATGTACCGCCTGCAGAAGTATGACAGCCGCACGACGGGCATGCATTGGCACATCCACAAGAACGGCGCGGAGAATTTCCGCGCTATGAAGGAGCGCGGCGGCCAGCGCATCGAGGCGGCGGTCGCCATCGGCACGGACCCCGTTGTCACCTATGCGGCGACGGCACCGCTGCCGCGTGACATCGACGAGATGGTCTTTGCAGGCTTCCTCCGGCACAAATCCGTCGAGTTGGTGAAATGTGTGACGGTCGATCTCGAGGTGCCGGCGACAGCAGAGATCATCCTCGAAGGCTACGTTGATACGGATGAGATGCGCCGAGAGGGACCGTTCGGTGACCACACGGGCTACTACTCGCTGGCGGACGATTATCCGGTCTTTCACATCACGGCGATTACGCACCGCAAGGATCCGATCTATTCGGCGACGGTTGTCGGCAAACCGCCGATGGAGGACTGCTTCCTCGCAAAGGCCACGGAGCGCATTTTCCTCCCGCTGCTGAAGCAGATGCTCCCCGAGATCATTGATGTCAACATGCCGCTCGAGGGCGTGTTCCACGACTGCATTGTCGTCTCAATCAAGAAGCAGTTCCCGATGCACGCGCGCAAGGTCATGCATGCACTCTGGGGCATGGGACAGATGATGAACGTAAAGATGATCATTGTTGTGGATGCGCACGTGAACGTGCAGGACATGAAGGAAGTCTGGTGGCGCGTCTTCAACAACATCGATGCAAAATACGATCTCGAGATCGTGCAGGGGCCGCTGGATGTTCTTGATCACTCCTCGCCGATGGCAAAGTGGGGCTCGAAGCTCGGGATCGACGCGACCAAGACGTGGCCGGAGGAGGGGCACGCACGCGAGTGGCCTGATGAGATCGCAATGTCGGAGGAGATTGTAAAGCGCGTTGATGCGCGGTGGAAGGAGTTCGGTCTGGATTGAGCTGGTGGATGGAGCGCCTGCGGGCGCATATGAACAACACAGCGTTTCACCATACCGTGTTCTCTCTGCCGTTCGCCCTCATGGGGGCACTCCTCGCCGCAGGCGGTGATCCGCCGCTCGGGACGCTCGGCTGGGTCGTGCTCGCCATCACGGCGGCACGGTCGGCGGCACTCGCCCTCGACAACCTCGCCGATCTGAAGTATGACAAGCAGCAGCCCCGCCTCGCCTACCGTGCGATGGTGCAGGGGCGCGTCACGAAGAAGGAGGCGCTCGTCTTTATCGGCGTGTGCCTCCTTGTGCTTATATTCGCCGTGCTGCAGGTGCATCCGGCCTGCATCCGCCTCCTGCCGTTCGCCGCTGTGCCCTTCCTCATCTACCCGTACATGAAGCGCGTGACGGGATGGGTACACCTCTTCCTCGGCATTGCCATCGGCATGGCGCCGGCGGGCGGCTGGGTGGCGGTCAGCGGGAACATCGAGCTGCCGATGCTTGTGCTCTTTCTCGCGGTCGCCCTCTGGATCGCTGCGTTCGACGCGATGTACGGGGCGCAGGACGAGGCGTTTGACCGCAGTCAGGGCCTCCACTCCCTCGCGGTGTCGTTCGGTGCACGCGGCGCATTCCAGATCGCGCGGGCGATGCATGTTCTCTCGATCCTGCTCTTTATCGCCCTCGGCACGATGATGCATCTGCACTGGCCGTACTTCATCGGCGTCGCAATTGCGGCGGCGACCCTCGTCTACCAGCACCGCATCGCAGGGCCGACGGACTTCTCACGCGTGACGCAGGTGTACTTCATGCGCAACGGCATCGTTTCAATTGCGATTTTTGTCTTTACGTGGATCAGCTATATGGTATAAAGGAGAGCATGATGGCACGGATTCTCTCGGGCAAGGAATTTGCCGCACGGATCAAGGAAGATGCTGCACGCGGCGTCGCAGAGCTGAAGGCGGCGGGCGTCTTGCCGTGCCTCGCCGTCATCATCGTCGGCAGCGACCCCGCCTCCGAGGTCTACGTCCGCAACAAACAGCGGACGTGTGAGGAACTCGGCATTCGTTCGGATCACATTTCCCTCCCCGCCGAGACGACGAAGGAGGAGCTCCTCGCGTGCATTGAGGAGCTGAACGTCGATCCGGAGGTGCACGGCATCCTCGTGCAGCTGCCGCTGCCCGCGCAGATCGCGGAGGACGAGGAGGAGATCCTCTCCCATATCGACCCGCGCAAGGACGTGGACGGCTTCCATCCCGTCAACGTCGGACATCTGGTACTCGGCGCACCGGGGCCGCGCCCCTGCACACCGGCGGGCTGCATCCGTATGCTCGACTACGCGGGCATCCCCATCGAGGGGGCGCACGCCGTCATCATCGGTCGCAGCAACATCGTCGGAAAGCCCATGGCGCATCTCCTCCTCGAACGCAACGCAACCGTGACGATCTGTCACTCGCGCACGCAGAACCTTGCCGCGATCGCACACACGGCGGACATCCTCGTTGCCGCGGTAGGGCGGCCGCGCTTTGTCACGGCGGATATGGTGAAGGAGGGCGCGACGGTGATCGACGTCGGCATCAACCGCATCGCGCCGAAGAAGCTCGTCGGCGACGTGGACTTTGACGCCGCGGCGGCTGTCGCGGGGGCGATCACGCCCGTGCCGGGCGGTGTCGGACTTCTCACCGTCGCCATGCTGATGGAGAATGTAGTACAGGCAGCCAAAGCGCAGAACGCATAAGGAGGATACGCCATGAAATCCGATGTCGAAATCGCGCGCGAAGCCAAACTTCGCCCCATTACAGAAATTGCGGCCACACTGGGCATTGATGCGGATACGATCGAGCCGTACGGCAGGTACAAGGCAAAGCTGACGCGCGAATCCCTTGCGGATGCCCGTGGAAAACAGGGAAAGCTCATCCTCGTCACGGCGATCAACCCGACCCCTGCGGGTGAGGGCAAAACAACGACGAGCGTCGGGCTTGCCGATGCCCTCCATCGGCAGGGCAAAAAGGCCATCGTTGCCCTGCGCGAGCCGTCGCTCGGCCCCTGCTTCGGCATGAAGGGCGGCGCGGCGGGCGGCGGTTATGCACAGGTCGTTCCCATGGAGGACATCAACCTCCACTTTACGGGAGACTTTCACGCCATCACGACGGCGCACAACCTTCTCGCCGCACTCATCGACAACCACATCTTTCAGGGCAACGCACTCGATCTCGACGTGAACCGCATCGTGTGGAAGCGCGTCCTCGACATCAACGACCGCGCCCTGCGTCACGTCGTCACGGGGCTCGGCGGGCGCGTCCACGGCGTACCGCGGGAGTCCGGCTTTGACATCACCGTCGCCTCGGAGATGATGGCAATCCTCTGTCTGGCGGAGGATCTCGCCGACATGAAGCAGCGCCTCGGGCGCATCCTCATCGGCTATACGCGCGGCGGACGTCCCGTACACGCAGAGGAGCTTGGTGCGACGGGTGCCTTGACACTGCTCTTTAAGGATGCCGTGAAGCCCAACCTCGTGCAGACCATTGAGGGCACGCCTGCCCTCATTCATGGCGGCCCCTTCGCGAACATTGCCCATGGGTGCAGCAGTGTTGCGGCGACCAAGGCGGCACTGTGCTGTGCGGACTACGTCGTCACGGAGGCGGGCTTCGGTGCGGATCTCGGCGCGGAGAAATTCTTCGATATCAAATGCCGCCTTGCGGGGCTCGCCCCCGATGCCGTCGTCATCGTCGCCACCGTGCGTGCACTCAAGATGAACGGCGGCGCGGCAAAGAGCGACCTCGGCACGGAGAATCTGGACGCCCTGCGGCGCGGTGCGGCGAACCTCGAAAAGCACATCGAGAACATCGGAAAGTTCGGCGTACCCGCGGTCGTCGCCGTCAACGTATTCCCGACGGACACCGAAGCGGAGCTCGCTCTCCTCGAGGAGCTCTGCGCACGCCTCGGTGCACCTGCTGTGCGCTCGGAGGTCTGGGCAAAGGGCGGCGAGGGGGGACTTGCCCTAGCGGATGCGGTGGACACAGCACTCGGGAAGCCTGTGCATTTTCACCCCATCTACGACGCGGCAAAGCCCATCGCGGAGAAGATCGAGACCATCGCGCGGGAGATCTACGGCGCGGACGGTGTGGACTTTACCGATGCGGCGAAGAAGCAGCTCGCGGAGATGGACGCGCTCGGCATGACGGAGACGCCCGTCTGCATGGCCAAGACGCAGTACTCCTTCTCCGATAACCCCGCACTCCTCGGACGTCCGTCGGGCTTCCGCATCACCGTGCGCGAGCTGCGCGCCTCCTGCGGGGCAGGCTTTGTCGTCGCCCTCACGGGGAATGTCCTCACCATGCCGGGACTGCCGAAAGTGCCTGCTGCGATGGGCATGGACATCACGGCGGACGGTGTGATCACGGGATTGTTCTGAGATTTCACAGTGATTATGGGGAGAGATAGGGGGCACGGCAGAGATGGACATTGCGGAGCGACTGCAGGAGTTGGCGGCGTGCGGCGCATACGGGGAACTTTGTGCGGAGGCACGGGCATATCTTGCGCTCGATGCAGGCAAACAGGATGAGGATACGGCCTATATGGTGCGTGTGCGCCTCGGTGAGACGTTGCTCGCCCTGTCGGCAGAGTCCTTCGATGCCGAAGCCTATGCGGAGGGCGTGCGTCTTTTGATGACGGCGTACAATGAGCGCGGCAATACGGGTCTCTTTGAGATGCTCTCGTCCGTTGTCTATCAGCCCAATGAGACGGTGCTGCGGGAGAACTACGCCGAAAACTGCCGTGCCTTTGCCCTGCTGCGCCCCGATGCAGCTTTGCCGGACTACGATCATCTTCCTGTGCTTTGCTTTCCCATATCCAATACAAACGCGGTGCTCTTTACAAAGGAGCATCGGCGTTTTCTTATGGGGGAACGGGAAGACGGCTGGCAGATGCTCTATCATGCGCTGATCTTTTCTCATGATGATGCGGACGAACTGACGCGGGCGGCAGAACGCTTTTCACGTGCTGTACGCGATGCGCGTGTGCAGGAATGTGCCGCACAGCTGATGGATGCGGTACAGCGGAATGACTTTGGTACGGCGATGCAGCGCTGTGCGGAGGAGTATCATCGGCTCTGTCCCGAGGGAGAGGAATATGAGATCTTCCGTGCGGAGGAAGCTCTTGCACGGAAGGACATGGATGCGGCATTTTCCTATGGGAAGGCGGCGTACAACAAACGGAAAATGAGTCCACATACGTGTGATGTGCTATCACGTGTGTATCAGCAGGCGGGTTATCCGGATCGTGCCATGCTCTTTATGATGCTGTCGGTGGATCGGGATTATCTCAGCTTTCCGGAAGATCCTGATGCGATGGAGAGTTGTATCTATGCGCTCAAGGCAGCTTTCACGAACGCACAGTTTGCACCGTTCATCACCGATGTAGTCATAGATTCTCATGGGGTCACGAAAAAATTTTGGATTCATGTGTGTGAGGAGCTTCCGCGTTTTTCTGACGCGCTGCCGCGCTATCGTACCGGGCTCTACAATCCCTATGGGGTCATGTTTATCAAAAGCAAAGTCATTGACCTGATGAATCCGGCGATGGCGCAGTATAATTATCCGATTGTGGATGATTTTGTCTTCGATATCATGAAGGCAGATGAGACCTCGGAGATTTGTGTCATGCCGCAGGGGCACACAGAGATTCTTCCGCTTGCGGCGAAAGAGGATAAACAAAAAATCTCGTTCCATGCGGAAAACATGGACCGCACGATGCAGCTCAGCCGCGGTGAGTTTAATTTTTATCGCGTGGAGGAGCCGACAACCTTTCGCTCGGATTCCCCTTTTCTCGTCGGAGAGCCGATTGTCCTGCAACACAGCTCACAGCGCAGGAAATTCGTGCTGAATATTCTTGCTGATGGTCTTGCATGGCATGCTCTGCGGGATGATGCAGAAGAGCTGATGCCAAATCTTCTGCACTTCTTTTCCAAGGGAATCATTTTCGAAAACAACTTCAGTGCCTCGGAGTATACCTATCCGTCGCTTGCGAGCATCGAGACAGGGCTGTATCAGCATCATACGCAGATTGCACGACCGGGGGTGCCCTTTGCGCTCGACCCTTCCGTTGTGACGCTGTCCGAGCAGATGAAGCATCTCGGCTACTATTGTACCAATATTCAGGGGGATGGAGAGGAAATCTACAACGGTGCAACGCGTGGGTATGATCGTTTGATTGTCAATCATTGGATGGAGCGTACAGCGGACGGTGTAGAGCGCATCATACGTCATCTTCAGACCTTTGATGAGTGCGATAACTTTCTTTTTATGCACAGTGCAGACACGCATCCGTATAATGCGGACATCAGTATGTCAGCTCATGCGTCGGTACATATGCCGCTCGCTGATGTTCTGCAGCCGCAGGATCGAGGTGCTTCTGTGTTTTTGAAGAAAAACCCGCTGAGCCAATATCTCAATCGCAGTGAGGTGTGCGCGGCAGATCGTCAGCTTGGCTATCTTTTTGATTACATTACCACGCACTATGACGACGATGAGTACATCGTGCTGGTCTATTCGGATCATGGATGTTCTGTGCATGCACGCAGTCCGTATCTCCTCAGTGAGGAACAGACGGGAGCAGCACTGATGGCGCGGGGCGCAGGGGTGCCGGCGCGCGGGCACGTGGACGAGCTGACGAGTACGGTGGACATCTACAAGATCCTCGGTAAACTCGCGGGCTATCCGATTGAGGCACCGTATCTTGACGGGAATCTTCCGGAGGTGCTCGGCGGACAGCGGCGCGCCTATACGGTCAGCAACTCCATCTATCCCGGACAGACGTATAAGATTTGCGTGCGCACGGAGCAGCATGCGTTTCATCTCGAGACGACGGAATTTACACGTGAGGATGGGACGGTATCGTTGGATTCATATACCTACCATATTCACGAGCGAAATGACGACTATCGTGAGATATTTGACGATGCGCTGGCGCGGCAGTTCCTTGACATCGTGTGGGACTATACCAAGAGCTTCCGTCGGTAAATCATCGGAAAACGCCGTACACGGGTCTGCATCTTGCAAAAAAAGCGGTTTTGTGCTACTCTAACGAGTGCAATTCATAGATGAGCGGACGCCTTCGTCCCTGCGGGACGAGGGCGTTTCTTTCGGGAGGAATAGATCGATGAGTCAGGAATCCGGTGCCAATATTCCAAAGACGTACGACCCGCAGAGCTTTGAGCGGAAATGGTATGACTACTGGGAGCAGCATAAGCTCTTTCACGACGAGGCAGACGAGAGCCGTACGCCGTACAGTGTGGTGATCCCGCCGCCGAACGTGACGGGGCAGCTCCACATGGGGCACGCCCTCGACAATACGCTGCAGGACATTCTCGTGCGCTACCAGCGGATGCGCGGCAAGAACGTGGTCTGGATTCCGGGCTGCGACCATGCGGGCATCGCAACGCAGGCAAAGGTGGAGGCGGCGCTGCGTGAGGAGGGTACGACGCGTTTTGACCTCGGCAGAGAGAAGTTCCTCACGCGTGTCTGGGACTGGAAGCAGCAGTACGGCGACCGCATTATGTATCAGCTGCGGATGCTCGGCGCGTCCTGTGACTGGGACCGCGAGCGGTTCACGATGGACGAGGGCTGTTCCCGCGCCGTGCGCGAGGTCTTTGTCAGTCTCTATGAACAGGGCCTGATCTATCAGGGGACGCGCATCACGAACTGGTGCCCCTCCTGCATGACGGCGATCTCGGACATCGAGGTCGAGCATGAGACGGAGGCAGGACACCTCTGGCATCTGCGCTATCCGATTGAGGGTACGGATGACTATGTGGAGATTGCGACGACGCGCCCCGAGACGATGTTCGGCGATACGGGCGTGGCGGTACACCCCGATGATGAGCGGTACAAGGCACTCGTCGGCAAGACGCTGATCCTGCCTGTGGTGGGACGCCGCATCCCGCTCTTTGCCGATGCCTACGTCGATCCTGCCTTCGGAACGGGCGCAGTCAAGGTGACGCCTGCGCACGATCCGAACGACTTCGAAATGGGACAGCGACACAATCTCGAACAGGTCATCGTCATCAATGCCGACGGCACAATGAACGAGAACGCGGGACGCTATGCGGGGATGGATCGCTATGCGTGCCGCAAGGCACTCGTGAAGGAGCTCGAGGAGACGGGCGCCCTCGTGCGCACGGAACAGCATGAGCACGCCGTCGGACACTGCTCGCGCTGCAGGACGACGATCGAGCCGCTCGTATCGAAGCAGTGGTTCGTCCGCATGGAGAGCCTCGCGAAGCCCGCGATTGAGGCGGTGCGTGACGGCAGGATCCGTTTTGTCCCCGAGCGTTTCACGAAAATCTACGAAAACTGGCTTGAAAATATTCGCGACTGGTGCATCTCGCGCCAGCTCTGGTGGGGACACCGCATCCCCGCGTGGCACTGTGCGCACTGCGGCGAGACCTCCGTATCGCGCGACGACCTCACGGCGTGCCCGCACTGCGGCAGTACGGACCTCCACCAGGACGAGGACGTGCTCGACACGTGGTTCAGCTCCGCCCTCTGGCCGTTCGAGACGCTCGGCTGGCCGGAGCAGACGGTCGATCTGCGTCATTTCTATCCGACGTCGGTGCTCGTGACGGGCTATGACATCATCTTCTTCTGGGTGGCGCGCATGGTCATGATGGGGCTGCGCTTCGGCGGCGATGTGCCGTTCCGCGATGTCTTTATCCACGGGCTCGTGCGCGACAGCGAGGGGCGCAAGATGTCGAAATCCCTCGGCAACGGCATCGATCCCGTGGAGGTCATTGAAAAGTACGGTGCGGATACGCTCCGCTTCATGCTCATCACGGGCAATACGCCCGGCAACGACATGCGCTTCTACTGGGAGCGCGTCGAGGCGGCGCGCAATTTTGCGAACAAGATCTGGAATGCCTCGCGCTACATGCTGATGAATCTCGAGGGATCGGACGCATCGTTCGTGCCGACGGCGGAGGACTATACGCTCGCCGACCGCTGGATCCTCTCGCGCGCGGAGGAGACGACGCGCGACGTGACGGCGAACCTCGAGCACTATGAGCTCGGTGAGGCGGGACGCACGATCTACGAGTTCCTGTGGAGCGAGTTCTGCGACTGGTATATCGAGCTGACGAAGGCACGCCTCTATGACAAGGAGAATGTCCGCGCGAAGAATACGGCGCTCTATGTTCTGCGTACCGTGCTGGAGCGTACGATGCGCCTCCTGCATCCCTTCATGCCCTTCCTCACGGAGGAGATCTGGCAGAAACTCCCGCATGCGGGCGAGAGCATCATGCGCGCCCCGTGGCCGGCGGTCACGGAATCCGCCGTCGACACGGCGGCAGAGCAGGCGATGACTGCGATCATGGAGGTCATTAAGACGACGCGCAATCTGCGTGCGGAGCTCGGCACACCGCCGAGCAAAAAGAGCACGCTCATCCTGCGCGTGCGCGACGCGGCACTCGCCGATGTGTTTGCCGCGCACGAGGACTACTTCTTTGCCCTCGCATCCGCTTCGGAGGTCTCCTTTCTCGCGGCGGATGCCCCCGATCCGGAGAATGTGGTGACGGGGGCACTCGCGGGCGCGGCGGTCTATCTGCCGCTCGCGGGGCTGATTGATGTGGAGAAGGAGACGGCGCGCCTGACGAAGGAGCGTGCGAATCTCGAAAAGGAGATTGCACGCCTGACGGGCAAACTCTCGAATGAGGGATTTACATCGAAGGCTCCTGCCGCCGTCGTTGCCGCAGAGCGCGAGAAGCTGGCAGGCTATGAGGAGAAGATCGCCCTCATACGGACGCGCCTCACGGATCTCGAGAAGCTCTGAGGTGATTCGATGAACTACGAGGAGTCACTGCATTATCTGGATGAATTGAATACCTTCGGCATCCGCCTCGGACTCGCGCGCATGGAGGAGCTATGCGCACGGCTCGGACATCCTGAGCGCAGCTATCGCGTCATTCATATCGCAGGAACAAACGGCAAGGGCTCTGTCACGCAGATGATGGACGCCGTATGCCGCGCGTCCGGCATCCGATCCGGACGGTACCTTTCGCCGCATCTCGTCTCCTATACGGAGCGCATGAGCGTCGGCGGAGAGGAGATCGGAGAGGAGCAGTTTGCAGCGCTTCTTACGCGCGTGCGCGCGGCGGCCGATGCCATGACGGCGGAGGGGCATGAACATCCCACGCAGTTTGAGGCACTGACGGCACTCGCCTTCCTCTATTTTGCGGAAGAAAAGGCGGAGGTCGCCGTGGTCGAAACGGGGCTCGGCGGGCTGCTTGACTCGACGAATGTCGTCCTGCCGGAACTGACGATCATCACCAATGTGGCAATGGATCATGCCGACCGCTGCGGCGGTACGCTCGCGGGCATCGCGGAACATAAGGCGGGCATCATCAAGGAGGGCGTGCCCGTCATTACGGCGGCAGCGGGCGAGCCCCTTTCCATCATTGCGGCACGCGCGGAGGAGCTGGGCGCCGATCTCTTCGTCTATGGGGAGGACTTTTCTGCGCAGATGCTCCGTATGGAGAACGGCGGTCAGTGCGTTTCGTTCCACTCCGTCGTCTCTCGTGCACCGGAACCCTTTGAAATCGCTCTTGCGGGACCCTATCAGGCGGAGAATGCCGCGCTCGCCATCATGGCGGCGGAGCTTATGGCTCCTGAGGATGAGCGTATCACCGAGGACGCTGTCCGTACGGCTCTGCGTACGGTGCATCATCCCGCACGTTTTGAGATCCTCTCCTGCGGGGGACAGACTGTCGTCGTGGACGGCGCGCATAATCCCGCCGGAATGCAGGCGCTGCGCGCGGGGCTCGACGCCTATTTTCCTGCGCAGCCGCGCGTCTTTCTGCTCGGCATCCTGAAGGACAAGGACATCGACCGCATGCTGGCGATTCTTCTGCGCCCCGGCGATCAGGTCGTGACCGTACGCCCCAACTCGGAGCGCGCTGCGGGCGCGGATCTCGTCGCCGCTGTGGCGGCGGGCATGGGGGCAGTCACACATGCAGCAGGTGACCCTGCGGCGGGCCTCTCAGAGGCGCTTGCGCGCGCACACGCAGCGGATGCGCTGCTCGTCGCGGCAGGATCACTCTACCTCGTGGGTGGTATCCGTACCCGTCTTCTCGCAGGGAGGTGAGCGGATGGGGAAGGGAAAAGAAAAAGATTATTTCCGTGAGCGGCGGCGCACGCTGCGCCGCACGCGCTGGAGCGAACGCATGGCGCGCACGATGCAGTATGCGCTCATCGCAGAGGCGTTTCTGATTCCGCTCGTACCGCTCGCGGCAATGGCGGTGCTCCTCGTCGGCTGCGGGGCGCTCTGCGTGCGCCTGCGCATCGATCCGACGTTTCATCTGCGGCGGCTGCCGTACGATGCGCCCGCCCTCCTCTTTGTCGTGATCGCCTTCTTGTCGGTCGCTGTTGCGCCCAATATGGCGTTCAGCTTTTACAATTATTCCCACCTCGTGCCGATCTACGCACTCACCTATTTGCTCACGGGACAGACCCTGCGGAGCGCAGAGGATCTGCGTCCCCTCGTCATCTCCATGGCGGCGGCGGCGTTTCTCGTCATCCTCTACGGCTTTTATCAGTTCATCTTCGGCATTGACATCTCCGCGATGAAATGGGTGGACGGTGCGTCGTTCCCCGAGCTCTCCAAGCGCGTCTTCTCAACATGGGAGAATCCAAACATCCTCGCAGGTTATCTTGATATCGTCGTCTGCCTTGCGCTCGGGCTTGCTGCCGCTTTGCCGGGATGGCGGCGCGGGCTGGCCCTCGTGCTTCTTGTCATGGCGCTCGCGTGCCTCGGCATGACCTATGCGCGCGGTGCGTGCCTCGTGATCGGTATCCTCTTGGCGGGGTATGGTGTACTGCGTGACTGGCGCGTGCTCCTCGGCATCGTTGTCGTTGGCGCGGGGGTCCTCTTCTTTGACCCAGTCCTGTCGGATCGTCTGCTCTCCGTCTTTACGCGCGTCGACACCTCTTCGGAGATGCGGCTCGCCTTCTGGGAGAGCACGGTTGCGATGATTCTCGATCATCCCTTTCTTGGCATTGGCTGGGGCATGTACTTTATGGTCTACCCCGAGTACGATTTCTACTTGCAGGGCGCACCCGTACAGATCGTTCATGCACACAATATGTACCTGAACTATGCGGCAGAGATCGGCGTTCCGGGAGCACTTGCCTTCCTCTGGTTCTTCTTCGGCTCGATGATCCATGCCTTTCGCCTGCCGCGCAAAACACCGCCGTGGGCAGACGTGCTTGCCGCGCATGAACACGAGTGGAATGCTGTCGCCGATGTGCGTGAGGCACTGGCGGAGTGGCGGAGCAAAAGGCTGGCCGAAGGAATTGGGTTAGGGTTAGGATTGGCCATGATCTCCGTTGCGCTGAACGGGCTGACGGATCATCTTCTTTTTAACATACCGTCCTCCATGCTGCTCTGGATGCTCGCCGCCATGGCTGCGGCAGTGCATACGATTGCGGGGGAGATGAAGGAAGGATAACCATGCAGGAACGTCCATCGATATCCAAGGCGACGGTCGACCGTCTGCCGCGTTATTACCGCTGCCTGCGCCAGCTCAGTGACGAAGGCGGCGATATCGTCTCGTCCGAGGAGCTTGGACGGCGCCTTGCGATCAATCCCGAACAGATCCGCAAGGACCTCACTGCCTTCGGACAGTTCGGCAAAAAGGGAGTCGGCTATTATGTTGCAGAGCTCAAAGAGAGCATCGGCGGCATCCTCGGCCTCGATCAGCACCTCAGCCTTGCCATTGTCGGCATGGGGCATCTGGGGGCGGCGCTCGCGAACTATCAGGGCATCACGCGCCTCGGCTTCCGCCTTGCGGCGATCTTTGACAGCAACCCCGTGGTTATCGGGACGCGCGTCGGGGAACGGCGCGTGGAGGACATCGCCTATCTTGCGGAGATCATCGCCGAGCGGAATATTCAGATCGGTGTGATTGCTGTTCCCGCTGCACAAGCGCAGATCGCTGCAGATCAGCTCATCGCAGCGGGCATCCGCGGCATCTGGAATTTTGCTCCCGTGAAGCTGCACGTGCCGCCGTCCATCCCTTTCGTCAGCGAGGATCTGTCGGTGGGGCTGAGTGCACTCTCCTACTACCTGGCACATCGCGGCGGGGAAAGCGACGTGTTGTCTGAAAAAAATTAAAGGAAGCCGAACTGCTCTTTCTGTTTTTTTAGAAATTCACAGAAAATGCCGTCAATGTAATCTTGACGGCATTTTTTTTTCGTGATATTCTTAGGAAAGATATAATTGACGCAGGCGGATATGATAATCCACAGTTATTCCGAGTGCCTTATACCATCGCTGTTGCAGAAGATTTTGCAAGAGGAGTGGGAGGATTCAAAATTCCTGTCGGAATTATGCGCCGACTGCGTCAGGAGAGCATTCATGGGCGACGGCGGCATGTATTACTGTCCGCTGTATCTGAGGGAGGTTATTCTATGATCGATATTTCCGATCGCGTACCGAAGTCCCTGACGGATCGAATTGTGAGCGCGGAGACGGCAGCGGAGTACTTTGCCGACGGTATGACCATCGGCGCGAGCGGCTTCACTCCGTCCGGCTATCCGAAGGCAGTGCCGCTTGCCATCGCTGAACGCATGAAGAAGAATCCGTTCAAAGTAAATATCTGGACGGGGGCTTCGACGGGCCCTGAGCTCGACGGTGCACTCGCAGAGGCAGAGGGGATCAAGCAGCGCCTCCCGTACCAGACGAACACGGCACTGCGCAGCGCAATCAACTCCGGCAAGATCAACTATATCGACATGCACCTCTCCGAGGTGGCACAGCAGTCGCGCGAAGGCTTCCTCGGCAAGATCGATGTTGCCCTCGTGGAGGCGGTCGCCATCACAGACGAGGGCATCATCCCTTCCACCTCGGTCGGCAATACCCCGTCGTTCGTTCAGAGTGCGGATGTGGTCATCGTCGAGGTGAACACGAGCCAGCCGATGGAACTCGTCGGAATGCATGACATCTATATCCCGCTCGATCCGCCGAATCGTCTGCCCATCCCCATCACAAAGGCGGGCGACCGCATCGGCACGACGTTCATTCCATGTCCGCATGAGAAAATCAAATACATCGTCCCCTGCGACATCACGGACAAGACCCGCGCTCTTGCACCAGTCGATGATATTGCACGCAAAATGGGTGCGTTCACGGTCGACTTCCTCAAGAAGGAAATCGCCGAGGGGCGCATGCCCAAGGGGCTGCTTCCGCTGCAGTCGGGCGTCGGCAACGTGGCGAACGCCGTTATCGCGGGCTTTGTGAACTCCGACTTCACCGATCTTGAGGTCTATACCGAGGTCATCCAGGACGGTATGTTCGATCTTGCCGATGCGGGCAAGCTGAAATTTGCGTCCGGCACGGCATTCTCGCCGTCGCCTGAGGGGCTCCAGCGCTTCTATAAGGACATCGACAAGTACAAGAAGATCATGATGCTCCGTCCGCAGGAGATCTCGAACAACCCAGAGGTCGTCCGCCGTCTCGGCGTCATTGCGATGAACACGGCGATCGAGGTCGACATCTACGGCAACGTCAACTCCACGCACGTCACGGGCTCGAAGATGATGAACGGCATCGGCGGCAGCGGCGACTTCGCACGCAACGCCTACCTCACGATCTTCTATACGCAGTCCGAGGCAAAGGGCGGCAAGATCTCGTCCATCGTTCCGTTCTGTTCGCACGTCGACCACGGCGCACACGACGTGGACGTCGTCATCACGGAGCAGGGCGTTGCCGACCTGCGCGGCAAGTGCCCGCGTGAGCGTGCCCTCGAGATCATTAACCACTGCGCACACCCGGACTTCCGTCCGCTCCTGCTCGACTACTACGAGCGCGCCCTTGCCGCAACGAAGGGCGCACAGACACCGCATCTGCTGGACGAGGCGCTGTCCTTCCATCAGCGCTTCCTCGCAACGGGCTCGATGCAGAAGTAATCCGACGTATCCATCGGTGCTTTCGGGAGCGCGGCATCTGCGCTCCCGTCCACAGTATATATTATATAACCCAATGAGAACTGTAAAAGGTAAAGGAGAAGACTTTCATGAGCAATGAAAAGATCCAGGCGGAGCTTGACAAGTACAATGCTGCCGTAGAAAAAGCCACGGCAAAGTTCCCGGCACGTCCGCACATCCCCGAGCAGGGCCTCTACACCCCGCTCGATATCCAGGAGACGGACTATGCAGAGGACATCAGTTTCCCCGGCGTCTATCCTTACACGCGCGGCGTGCAGCCGACGATGTACCGCGGACGCTTTTGGACGATGCGCATGTACGCAGGATTCTCCACGGCGGAGGAGTCCAACAAGCGCTATCGTTACCTCATCGAGAGCGGTGCGACGGGACTTTCCTGTGCATTTGACCTCCCAACGCAGATCGGCTACGACTCCACGGATCCAATCTCCGAGGGCGAGGTCGGCAAGGTTGGCGTCGCGATCGACTCCCTTGCCGATATGGAGATCCTCTTTGATCAGATCGATCTCGGCAAGGTCTCCACGTCTATGACGATCAACGCTCCTGCATCTGTCCTGCTCGCAATGTATATTGCTGTGGCAGAGAAGCAGGGCGTCTCGGCGGACAAACTTAAGGGCACCATCCAGAATGACATTCTGAAGGAGTATGCGGCACGCGGCACGTACATCTTCCCGCCGCGCCCGTCCATGCGCCTCATCACGAACATTTTCGAATATTGCTCCAAGAACGTCCCGAACTGGAACACCATCTCCATCTCGGGCTACCACATTCGCGAGGCCGGTTCCACGGCATCGCAGGAAATTGCATTCACCATTGCGGACGGCATTGCCTACGTCGAGGCCGCCATCAAGGCAGGGCTCAGCGTCGACGATTTCGCGGGACGCCTCTCCTTCTTCTGGAACGCACACAACAACGTGCTCGAGGAGGTTGCGAAGTTCCGCGCGTCCCGCCGTATCTGGGCGAAGGTCATGAAGGAACGCTTCAAGGCAGAAAAGCCGAAGTCCATGATGCTCCGCGTCCACACGCAGACGGCAGGCTCCATGCTCACCGCACAGCAGCCGAACAACAACATCGTCCGCGTCGCACTCCAGACGGCCGCTGCCGTCATGGGCGGCACGCAGTCGCTCCACACGAACTCCCGCGACGAGGCGCTCGCGCTTCCGACGGAGGACTCGGTCATGGTCGCACTCCGTACGCAGCAGATCGTTGCGTACGAGAGCGGGCTCGCCGATGTCATTGACCCGCTCGCAGGCTCCTACTACGTCGAGGCGATGACCAACCGCATCGAAAAAGAGGCTTGGGAGTACATCAAGAAGATTGACGATCTCGGCGGCGCCGTCGCGGCGATCGAGAAGGGCTACATCCAGAAGGAGATTCAGGACAGTGCCTACAAGTGGCAGATGGACGTCGAGTCCGGTGCCCGCATCATCGTCGGTGTCAACAAGTTCCAAGTGGAGGAAGAGGCGCCGAAGAACCTGCTCCGCGTCGACGCATCCGTCGGCGAGAAGCAGAAGGCAAAGGTCGAGGCGATGAAGGCGAAGCGCGACAATGCTGCTGTTCAGGCGGCTCTCGCAGACCTCAAGAAGGCGTGCAGCGACGAGAACGAGAACCTCATGCCGCACATTCTCGCAGCGGTCAAGACCTACGCGACGCTCGGCGAGATCTGCGGCGTCATGCGCGAGGTCTTCGGCGAGTACGAGGCACACGTCAATCTGTAAGCGTCGGTGCTTTTGCGGATCAGTGTTTGGTGAATGCAAGGGGGCGTGCCGCGCGCGTAAGCGGCGGCAGCCCCGTTCAGGAGGAATATAAAAATGGCAGAGAAAATCAGAGTGCTCGTTGCAAAGCCGGGTCTGGACGGTCATGACCGCGGTGCGAAGGTTGTTGCCCGCGCCCTGCGCGATGCGGGATTCGAGGTCGTCTATACCGGTCTTCGTCAGACCCCCGAGGAGATTGCGGAGGCAGCTCTGCAGGAGGACGTGAACGTCGTTGCGATGAGCATTCTCTCGGGTGCGCATCCGCATCTCTTCCCGAAGGTGGTCAATCTCCTGCGCGAGAAAGGCATGGACGACGTGCTCGTCATCGGCGG
>ERZ773070.1105-NODE-1105-length-17274-cov-8.834950_pt1 | contig 17274 bp, 15 predicted proteins | sample MGYA00580618_ERZ773070 | MGnify/ENA primary metagenome ERZ773070 (study PRJEB29015, sample SAMEA2738023) | human oral metagenome | biome: human oral; feature: human-associated habitat; material: dental | place: China | collected 2019 ... | reverse complement strand
TCTCGCCCATACCGACAAATTTCACGGGGCAGCCCGTGACCGCCTTGATCGAGAGTGCCGCGCCGCCGCGCGCATCGCCGTCCAGCTTCGTCATGATGACGCCGTCAAGTCCGAGCGATTCATCGAAGGACTGCGCGACGCTCACCGCCTCCTGTCCGGTCATCGCATCGACGACGAGCAGAATCTCATGCGGCTTTACCGCTGCCTTGATGTCGCGCAGCTCCTGCATCAGCGTTTCGTCGATCTGCAGACGTCCCGCCGTGTCGATGATGACGACATCGTTCGCGTGCGATGCCGAGTGTGCAATCGCGGCGCGCGCAATGGCAACGGCATCCTCCTGTCCCTGTGAAAAGACGGGAACCTCGACCTTTTCGCCGATCACCTCAAGCTGCTTGATCGCGGCAGGGCGATAGATGTCGTCTGCGACGAGCAGCGGGCGCTTACCCTGCTTCTTGAGCATGAGCGCGAGCTTGCCCGCCGAGGTGGTCTTACCCGAGCCTTGGAGTCCGACAAGCATAATGACCGTCGGCGGATTTGGGCTGATATTCAGACGGCTCTCCGTCCCGCCCATCAGCGCGGTCAGCTCCTCGTCAACGATCTTGATGACCGCCTGTGTTGCCGTGAGCGTGTCGAGCACCTCCTGCCCGACGGCACGCTCCTTGACGCGTTTGACGAAGTCCTTGACAACCTTGAAGTTCACATCTGCTTCAAGGAGTGCCATCCGCACCTCACGCATGGCATCGCTCACATCGTCCTCGGTCAGCTTGCCATGTCCGCGCAGCTTTTTGAATATACCCTGCAAACGATCGGACAGATTCTCAAAGATCATTCTCCCACCTCCTTCGTATCATCCTGTGATGTGTATTGTTCCAGTTCGTCCGCGATGCGGCGCACATCGGCGCACGCGATTGGTTCTCTGAGTGCACGCAGCTTTGCACAGACAATAGCAAGTGCGCGCTCCTGTTCCTGCTGGCGTGCGAGCAGCCCGAGTGTCTCCTCCATCTCCGCAAGCGCACGCTCGGCGCGGCGAATATTGTCATGCGCCGCCTGCCGCGTGATGCCGAGCTCCTCGCCGATCTCCGCGAGGGAGAAGTCCTCTGCGATGTGCAGACGCAGACACTCGCGCTGCTTGCCCGTGAGAAGCCCGCCGTAGAGATCATACAATCTTGCGAGGTAGTAAAGTCGCTCCATGCACATCATCCATTCGTAAACACTTCTGCGATTATAACGGCAAACGAAAAGCCTGTCAAGTTTTTTTCTTGACAGGCTTTGATCAATATACGTCCGCGTGTTTTTTGAATGCATTACACCAAACGCAGATGTGTTCTCTTGGAGGACGGATGGTGAAACGGAATCCATGAAAGCGGTGTAGATGCCATCGTCTCCCCCTCTATGGTGAGCGATATCGTAATCGCAATCAGATCCTGCCCCGTCACATCCGTCAAGAGAAACGCATACGCATTTTGGAGATCGGTTGAAAATGCAAGTAAATTACATTCTTCCAAAAAACTGACATAAGCAAACAGAACGCTTAAATCGTCCACCATGCCGCCGTCCGCCATGCCGACACACAAAGCATGAAACGCCTTCACCGGCTTTTGAACAAAAAAGGTCTTCGTATCGGTTTCTTCATTGACAAGCGGCACGCCCTCAAGCTTCATGAAGTCTTCCATAACGGGAAGATAGAATGCCACAGCCCGATCTCCATCGGTCTGCTCCCAGATTTCTGCCATAAAGGGAATTCCGTTCTTGGTTGTGCCATAAGAATAACCTTTATTCTCAGGCGAAATGTTTTCCTGCGAAAAGTCGTATGTGATGAACGGATGATTTGCTTGATAAAATCCCGGTACCGCTGTCACAGCTTTAGATGTATCATTGGTGCATATTGTTCCAACATCCTGAAATACATCTGCAAATGCGTGAAAATTTTTCTTTTCACCTCTATCAATAATTGCAAATGCTATCGTTTGAAAGTATTTATGATATCCTTCATCCATAAGAATATCATAAAAATACTTTGCAACACTGTGCGGATCGTGCCCAAATGCCCCGCATCCCCATGCGCCAAGAACGAGTGACGAATACCCATGCGCTGCGGCAACGGCAAACATTTTCCTTAGCCTTGATTTCATTACACGGGACAGCACATCGGGAGAAACCTCCCGCGCCGCACCGTTGCGGTTCGGCGCAGGAATCGTAATGACAGAGGTCAGAAACGGCTCATCCAAAAAAGCATCATGAAGATCCCGAAAGACGCATACATGGGGAGATAGTATCATGTAGTCGGAATCACAGGAATTTTTCCGACGATTGTTATAGTCATACATCTCGTATGCCGCATCGCTGCCTATGGAGTGATAAAGCGTACTCTCTCTGCACAAGCATTCTTCCTGTGCATTTGCGCCGTTTCGAAAGCCGCCGCCGGGTACATGTGCATTGGCGAAATTCATTACGAGTACATTCTCCATTCCCTCGGCACAGGCAAAAGAATCTGCCTCCAAGACATAGATATCAGGAGTATCTGATATCGAGCAGCTACTTTTTACAACTTCTCCACAGCGTTTTGCCTCTTTGGCATCTATGAGAATTGCTGCGCTATAGTCCTCATTGGGAAGAACTATTGTTTTCCCATGCTTTTGATACCTACCTTGATGCGTAATCTGTATGGTTTCTTCCGCGATTCGCCTGCGTTCCTGCCGAGACATCGCAGCCCCTCCTTTTTCATCTCATTACATGGAGCTCTCCCTGACCCACTTCCAATCTTCAATTTGCTGTTCCAATGGTCGATTCCTTATCCCAAGACCGCCGCAATGTGCCAGCGGATAGATCACCCCGCCCCCATACGCAGAATCCGCGTTGATCTGTGGATGTTCTTCGATATATTTCATATAGCCCTTATATGGTATTCTGGATCCTTTTACAAGTGCCTTATAAACACATTCAAAGCTCATACGTCCCAAGCACAAAATATTCTTTGGCTGCAATATGGTACATAACTCCTGAAAACGCTTCATGTCCTTATTCATGCGTTTCTTCGTCATGCCCCTGCTGCTTTCTTTACGCCTGTAGCCCAAGCAAAAATTCGTAAAGAAAAGCTCATCGTACTGCTGTTGTGCAATTTCATAACCCAAATGACGAAAGAGCTCAATCAAGTTTTTATCCGTTTGGAACCCACTGTCCATTTTCTTTTCGTCACTGATATACGGTAAGTCTTTTCCGCTGATAATCTCTCTGATTCGATCTTGAAAAGTCTTCGGCGCAGAATACGGGTTGCCCCAGTCCTGTCCAACCAACAAGTATTTTATTTCCGGCGTCGTTTCGGCATATCCTCTGCCCTGCCAATAGGTATAAAGATTGATTTCTTTACAAACACCAAAGGTCTCATCAAGCGGCACCAGAAAAGAAGATCTCCCCTGTTTCCGATAGAACTCCCGCGCGTCTTGTACAAGACTTTCATAGGCTTCACGTTTGTTCATTTCTTCCCCTCCTCATTTGATTCTAAAATCATAGTATCCACTTCGACAAACAATGTCAAGACTGAAAGTTCCATCAAAAAGGCATGAAACAGCTTCATGCCAGTTCATGCCTAAGAACTCATTGTATTGTCATATCCTTATGTCACGAAAGATCAACGACGGAACTTCTCGATCGGCTCTGCGTGATCGGTCACGAACTCGACCGTGCCGATGTACTCGCCCGCCGCATCGTACATCGCCTGATACTGCACGCGAATCGGACGCTCGCGGATGTAGCGATGCACGATCATCTGCGTGCGCTTCTTCGCCTTGAAGTCGGCGATCAGATTCCGCACCACGGGGATGATCTCGGGCGGGTGGCAGTTCATCACGTCCCGCCCGAGTGCGGACAACGGACGCGTAAAGACCTGCCCCTCGTTCGTGAAGAAGCGGACGACATCGTCCTTGTCGATGAACGTGATGTCCACGGGTAACAGCTGAAGGATCCCCGTCAGCTGCTCCATCGAGAGCTCACCCGTCGGGAACTGGAGCTTCCCGCCCACCTGAGACTGTGCGAGACGAGCCGCCTCCTGATCGAGCCACGGCTGCGCCTCTGCCCACGCAGGGATGGGAACACCGAACGAGATGCCCATATCCGGCAGGTCATGATAGCAACGATACCATTCCATCTGCGTGAAATAGCGCAGACTGAGCGGGAAGAGAATCTTCTCCTCCTTGAAGATCATCTCGCGGATGCGCTGCGTGAGTGCACGGATCCGCGCCTCGTAGAGCGGCAGTGTCTCTGCATCCGCTTTGAGCGCCTTGATAATCATGGCGAGCTCGCGCTTCATCTCATCGTCGATGCCCCACATGACCTGCGAGGGGCCCGTGACACCGTAATCGTAGAGAATCGGCATCAGCAGCTCTTCCTTCTTGATGTAGTGAGAGCGCACATCGCCGAGTGCGAGAATGTGCTGGAGCATGACATCCGTTCGCTTTGCGCCGTCCAGCTCGCCCTCAATCGTGTCGAGCAGCGCGTCGAGTGCCGCATTCTCCGCACGCAGGATCGTGAGCGGATGCCCCTCGGGCAGCGCGTCGATATCGTCGGGATTCACCGATGCCGCCTGTGCGTGAATCTCATCGTGCGAGAGCGCACCCGCCGGCGGCTCGCTCGCCACGCCGTGAAAGAGTGCCGAATGCACATCGCAGAGACGCTGCACCTCCGTGATCGGCATTCCCTCCTTGATGAGTGTCTGCTCTGCGTCCATAATCTCCTGCGCCTCGACGTGGCTGAACTCCTGCACGAAGTCCGCACGGACGGAGTCGAGATCCTCGCCGCTCGACAGGCGTTCGATGAAGTTCCGAATGCGTCCCTGCCGCGACTGTGCATCATCGCTGATAACCCGATATCCGCGCTCCTCGAACGCCGCGATGACCTTCGAGAGTTCAATCCCCTTCACCGCCGCACCGCGTGGGATTGTCATAATGCGCCCCATCACATTCAGCGCAACGGGGTTTGTAATCTCCTTAAAGCCGATCCCCGCCATGATCTCCTTTACTTCGGGATTCTCCTCTACCAGCTCGGCGACCGTCTTTTTTAAATCGAGTACCTTTTCCATGGGTTCTCTCCTTTATCTATATTATCGTACATCATCATCTCTGTGTGACGATTATAACGCAAAGCGATGAAAAAGTACTGTAACCTTTGATACGAAAAAAGGGCTGCTCCGAAAAAAGAGCAGCCCCCTATTCTTACAGTGTCTTAAACGTAAACTCCTGCCCGTCGAAGCTAAGCTCCACGGTATCGCCGCCGCGCACATCGCCCGCGATGATCTTCTTCGAGAGTGCCGTCTCCACGGTATGCGTGAGCAGGCGACGCAGCGGACGCGCACCGAAGTCGGGGTCAAAGCCCTCGTCTGCAAGTGCCGTAATCGCCGCATCGTCCCACGTCAGCTGAATATCTGCCTGACGCTCAAGACGCTTGCTGAGTGCCGCGAGCATGATTGCCGCGATGCGCTTCACATCGTCCTTTGTAAGAGCCTTGAACACAATCGTATCGTCCACGCGGTTCAGGAACTCGGGGCGGAAATACTCTTTGAGGAGTGCACGCACCGCCGTCTCCGCCTCCGCGTAGTCCTTGCTCAGGATCTCGTGCGAGCCAAGATTGCTCGTCATGATGATGACGGTGTTCTTGAAGTTCACGACGCGCCCCTTGCCGTCTGTCAGACGCCCGTCGTCGAGAATCTGCAGCAGGACGTTGAACACGTCGCGGTGTGCCTTTTCGATCTCGTCGAGCAGGATGACGCTGTACGGGCGGCGGCGCACCGCCTCCGTCAGCTGCCCGCCCTCATCATAGCCGACGTAGCCCGGAGGCGCACCGATGAGACGCGAGACGCTGTGCTTTTCCATATACTCGCTCATGTCGATGCGGATCATGCTTCGCTCATCGTCAAAGAGCGACTCTGCAAGTGTCTTTGCAAGCTCCGTCTTGCCCACGCCTGTGGGGCCGAGGAAGATAAACGAGCCAATCGGGCGGTTCGGATCCTTGATGCCCGCGCGCGCACGCAGAATTGCCTCGCTAACGGCGGTCACCGCCTCGTCCTGTCCGACAACGCGCTCGTGCAGCACCTCCTCAAGGCGGAGCAGCTTCTCTCGCTCGCCCGTCATCATCTTCGTCACAGGAATGCCCGTCCAGCGGCTGACGACACGCGCGATGTCCTCCTCGCCGACCTCCTCCTTGAGCATCCGCTCGCCGTCCGCCTTGGCGGCAATCGCCGCCTCCTCTTCCGCGAGCTTCTTTTCGAGTTCCGGCATCTTTCCGTATTTCAGCTCTGAAGCGCGCGCAAGGTTCTGGGCACGCTCCGCCGCCTCCATCTCACCGCGCAGTTCGTCCATCTCCTTCTTGATGGCGCGTACGCGCAGGATTGCCTGTGTCTCGCTTTCCCATTTCGCTTGGAGTTTCTGCTCCTCATCATGCAGCTGCTCCTTCTCAGCGACAAGAGCGGCGAGTTTTTCCTTCGATGCCTCGTCTGTCTCCTTTTTCAGTGCCTCCTCCTCGATGTCGAGCTGGAGGATCTTGCGACGGATCTCGTCCAGCGGTGCGGGCATGGACTCGATCTCCGTGCGCAGCTTTGCTGCCGCCTCATCGACGAGGTCGATTGCCTTGTCCGGCAGGAAACGGTCGGAGATGTAGCGGTCGGAGAGCGTCGCCGCCGCGACAAGAGCCGCGTCACGGATGCGTACGCCGTGATGCACCTCGTAACGCTCCTTCAGTCCACGCAGAATGGAGATCGTATCCTCCACGCTCGGCTCGCCGACCATGACGGGCTGGAAGCGGCGTTCGAGCGCCGTATCCTTCTCGATGTATTTGCGATACTCGTTCAGCGTCGTTGCACCGATGCAGCGCAGCTCACCGCGCGCGAGAAGCGGTTTCAGCAGGTTGCCCGCATCCATCGCCCCCTCCGCCGCGCCCGCGCCGACGACTGTATGCACCTCGTCGATAAAGAGCAGTATCTGCCCCTCGGACTTTGCGATCTCGTTCAGCACGCCCTTGAGACGTTCCTCGAACTCGCCGCGGAATTTCGCGCCCGCGACCAGTGCGCCCATATCGAGCGAGTAGAGCGTCTTGTTCTTCAGTGACTCGGGCACATCCCCCGCCACAATGCGGCGGGCAAGCCCCTCGACAATCGCTGTCTTGCCGACACCCGGCTCACCGATGAGCACAGGGTTGTTCTTCGTCCGACGTGAGAGAATCTCGATCGAGCGGCGAATCTCCTCATCACGCCCGATCACGGGATCGAGCTTGTTCGCACGCGCTGCCGCTGTCAGATCGCGTCCGTATTTCTCAAGTGACTGATAGCCCTCCTCCGGGTTGTCGCTCGTGACATTCTGCTTGCGATGCTTCTGAATCGCCTCCTGCACCGCGCTCTTCGTCAGACGGAACTCACGCGCGATGCTCTGTACCTCGTCGCTCCCGTCCGTAATAAGTGCGAGCAGCAGATGCTCGGTCGAGACGTACTCATCCTTCATCGACTTCGCCAATTCCTCGGCACGCCCGAGCACGCGTACCATGTCCATCCCCATGCCGAGACGATTCGTCCCGCGCACACTGGGGATGGCGGCGAGCTCCTTTTCGAGCCGTGCCTTGAGCAGCGGCAGATCAACACCGCAGACATCAAAAATGGTTGCGAGCAGCCCCTCCGGCTCCTTCGCGAGTGCGAGCAGTACGTGTACCGATGTGATTTCCTGATGATAGCGCATCGCCGCGATCTGCTGTGCCGATTGCAGTGCCGCGAGCGTGCGCGCTGTGTATTTATCCTGTTCCATAATGTGTCCCTCCACAGTTCATTTCATATTTATGAGCTTATTATACCAGATAAAGTCAAATAGTCAAATATAAATTTTGATTTTTTGACTTTTATTTTTTAGAAGAGGCTCTGCCTTTGTTGAGCAGAGCCTCATACATTCAGATCATATTCTTTTTATACGCGTCGTAAAGCTCCTTGAGCTCCTCCATCTTTGCATACATCTCAAGCTGCAGCGCGGATGCCGTCGGATAGTCGCCCTCATTGAGTGCCTTGATGAGCAGCGTAAAGAGCGCCTTGTCGTCGATCGTGTCCTTCGCGAGATAGATGCGCAGATCGTGGATCTTGTTCCACATATAGGCATCCTGATCCGTCAGGAAATCACTCTTGATCTCCGTCATGCGGCGCACAATGTTGCGGTTCTCGGGAATGATGCGGCTGATGAGCTCGATCTTCCAGCGCAGGAGTGCTCCCGTGCGGAACGAGTCGATGATCTGCGGGCGAAGTGTGTTCGCCTGTGTGAGCACCGCCACCTTCTCGGGATAGAGATCAAAGCCGAGCATGTTCTCCCAAACCGTCGCGGGCGGCTTGCCGAAGCGCGCATCGCGCTCGTCCGCCGTATAGTGCTCGAATACGTCCTCCTCGCTCCGATAGGCACGGTCGGTTTCGAGGTAACCCGCAGGTTCCCCCGGCTGCTTCGAGAGTTCCGCGAGCAGCTCATCCGCCGTGCGTCCCTCCGAATACTTGATGCCGTCGAGAATTGCGAGGTACGAAGCGGCAATGACGAGGTAGGTGTTCGAGTAGGGATTGGTCGCGCGCAGCTCGAACCGCGTTGCGAGCGGGTTTTTAAGATCGCGGATCAGGCTGACAAGTACCGTACGGTTGCGCGACGGGATCGCGGGCGATGCCCCGAACGAGGTGACGACGCAGACCGGCGCCTCAAATCCGGGCTTCAGGCGGTTGAATGCGTCATTCGTCGCCGAAACAAACGGATTGATCGCCTCATAGTTCTTGAGCAGCCCCATCAGTGCGCTATAGCCGACCGCATTCATATAGTGTGCATTCTGGTCGTCTGCGGCAAAGAGGCTGTGACGCTTGCCGTCTTTCGTGATCGCCGCGAGACTCAAATGCGTGTGCTCGCCGTTGCCCGCCAACCCGATCAGCGGCTTCGCCTTGAAGTTGACCTCGAGTCCGTAGAGTCGGAAGATCTCACGAACAAAGGTGCGGACGAAGAGTTCGTTATCTGCCGCCTGCACGGCACTATCATACTGCCAGTCGATCTCGATCTGCTCGCAGACATGTGTCATGCGCCCGCTCTCGTTGATCTGCGCCTTGAGTCCCCCGACCTCCTTGTGCCCCATCTCCATGTGGAAGCCGTATTTGTCGAGCTGGATAATGCAGTCCTCGAGCGCCGTACGCACAGCACCGTGCGTACGCTCCCAGTACTGCTCATTCATCACCTGCGAGGCAGACATCTCCTCGATGGATGCGTTGTCATCGAGCGGTGTTTTGACCCAGAACTCGAGCTCCGTCGCCGACGTAAAGGCGATGTCCACGATATCCGCGCCGTTCAGAGAGGGCGCAGCGGAAATCTCAGGATTCCGATGGAAGAAGTCGAGGAGTTCCTTTTTCACATAGGCGAGCGTATCCACGAGTACCGCACGCGAGTCGACGCGCTTCTCCTCATGTATGATGAATGAGGGAATGCGCAGCGTCCCAATCGGCAGCCCCGTCTCCTCATCCGCCCCCTCGGGGTCGTAGTCGACAAACCAGTTGACCGCAGGATCAATCGGAAGATCCACCTTCGCGTTGTTGATCGTCGCGATCTTCGGCAGGACGACGGAGGAACCATCCGTCTGCACGGCGGTTCCGTTGTAGAATTTCTCAATGTCCTCAATGAAAATCCGCACGGGAATCTTCTCGTCCGTATCGTTGCCCGCCATATCGATGCCGACAAGCGAGACGAAGCGCACCTCGGGATGCGCCTTGAGCTGGCGGATAACCTCTTCACGCGGCGTGTTGGCGGGAATCTTATAGAGGAGCTCGTTCATCTTTGCGTACCACCCTTTTTCTAAAAGAATGCCATGCGGCATAAACTCACGCGCCCATCTTACCATTTTTCGGAGGTCGTTGTAAAGATATTGAGAAGAAGTATTCATTTCCTTAATTTCATACGCATTGACGGCGATTCCCTATACACATAGAATATAGAAAGACATACATAATAAAGAGAGAGAAGAAGATACCATGAAAAGCAAGATGCATGTAGATTGGACATGGATTCGCTCACACCTGCCGAGAGAATTTGCAGATCGGGACATCGGATTTTTTGGCGGCTATTACTTGGACGGCAGGAACGTCATGTTGGAGGGTGAGCGCGGTGAACCGGACACACTGGAGTATGCGGCACGCGACGAGGAGGATCTTCGCCTGTGGCAGTTTGATCACGTTTGTGAGCTGCTCAGCTATGCGTTGGAACTGGAGCACCGTACGGAAAATGCAAAAAAATGGCGCTATGTAAGAGTACGCGTCGAAAACGGAAAATGGCTCTATGCAGAGCGAAGGTCGTATATCTATAACGCCATTGAGGATACACGGCTCGCCGCATTCGAACGGTATCTGCGCCTCATCCACCCCGTCTATTCACCGGAGCACTTTGAGGAGCGCGTACAGGCGCATGTTCGACTGATGAACCGCTGGTACCGTACGCCGCATTGGGACTTTGACCGAAACGCGCTCTGCTTTGTCGAGGTCAGCGATGCAAAGGAATACGGAGGCGATGCAGATGACACGGAAGAGCCACGGACAGGATCAGTAATACAAATGCTGTAACGTAAACGGAAATCGGTCACAGAGAGGATGATGGCTATGAATATCACCATTCGCATCTTGCAGCTGAAGGGACGGGCACATGAACTCATCCGCCGTTTCCCCGTCGCCGTCTTTTGGCAGGCAGCCCTTTTCCTCGTCGGTGCAGGCATCATCCTGCTGCGCCCCGATTTATATGTGGAGGGTTGGCACAGCGACTATTTCGAGCATCTCGTACGCCTCGCCCCCGCCGTCTTCGGCGCATGGATGATGGCGGTCATGTTCCGCCTCTTCACGGATGTATTTCCCGTGAAAAAATCCTTGCTGCTGCATGCGGCATCGTCTGCCGTCCTGTTCCTCCTCCTTGCCTATGCGTGGTATGGCGTGGAAAATCCGAGCCGCCATCTGATCATTGGAACGCAAGGCATCTATCTCGCACTCGCCTTCCTTGCGCTCTTTCTCCTCGAACGAACAAACAAAGCCCCGGGGCTTCCCGCCCTTCTCTTTGCCGCCGCCTTTTCCATTGTGACGAGCATCCTGCTCTCTCTCGGGCTCATCCTCTGTGTCGCCGCATTCTGGGCACTGATCGTCACCGATGCGGACGGATGGCTGCCTGAGACGACCTATCTCTTCTCCGGTCTGATCGCATACGGCGGCTGGGGACTTGCCGCATTTCTCGGCGCACTGCCAAGTGCGAACGCACGCTATCAGTTCCCCGCCGCCACGCAGAAGCTGCTCCTCTATCTCTTCTTCCCCGTCTATCTCCTTCTGCTCCTCATCCTCTACCTCTACGTCGGCAAGATCATCGGCGTGGGCGAGATGCCCGTCGGCACGATGAATTGGTACGCCTCGTTCGCGCTCCTCGGCTTCGCCTTTTTCTTCGGCACACTTGCCGCGCAGGAGCGTCTTCCCCTCTTTTCCCGCTTTCTGAAATGGGGGCTTTTCCTCTTCCTCCCCATCCTCGCCGTCCAGCTCTACGGCGTCTATCTCCGCTATGAGGCATACGGACTGACAACGCTGCGCTACACCTCCATGATCTGTACGTTCTGCGGCATCTATGCGCTTGCCGTCGCCTTCCTTCGGCGAAAACCGCAGCAAGTATACCTCTGCGCCGCCATCCTCGCGCTCATCTTCAGTCTCACCCCGCTCAACGTCGTCGACGTACCGCTCCGCAGTCAGGAGGCACGGCTCAGTCAGCTGCTCACAGAACACAACCTCATACAGGACGGACAGATCATAAAGCGTGACGACACGCCGCCCGCGGTTGTGGACGAGATCATCGATATTGCGTTCTACCTCGAACAGGATGCCTCCCCGCTTGCCGCAGAGGTATTCGACACCAAGTTCAACGCGATGCGCGCGTCCTTTTACTTCTACGGAGAGGACTTTGAAGAACTCTCCATTGCAGGCTATCGCACGCTGCTCCCATTTGATTCGAACAAGATTACGCATGAGGGTGTCCTCGTCGTTCCGCGCACAGACGGCACGGAGGAACGCATTGACCTGAACCCCTACGCGCACATACTCGTACAATATGGAGAGCAAAACGAAAAATCCATCCTCAGCAAAGAGCTGCAGAACTACGAGACAGGCAACTGCCTCCTCCACTTCGACCATATTGCCGTCAGTCGAGCCGAGGACGGCGGTGTCGTCTGGGACAGTGCAAAGGGATTTGTACTCATACGCTAGGGAAGCACGCCCCCCTGTTCAATCTGTGTAATCATGCTGTGTTATCAGCGATGCCTAAAAAGGCTGTTGCACAAGGACAAAATTGTCTTCGTGCAACAGCCTTTTTCATAGGACAGGATTTATCGGTGCTTCCTCAGGTCTTATAGTGATTGATATCTGCCGAGAACGCCGTCGTGACATCCTTGAACTGCTTGATTTTTTCCATCATGTCCTGCAGCTTCAGATTATATGTGTGCATCGCAGCGTTGACTTCCTCAGTTGAGGCGGAGTTTTGCTCCGCCATAGCAGCGATATGCTCGACCTTGCTGAGAACATCTTCCATATTCGTCATCTCGGTCTTAATCTGCTCGATGATGCCCGAAATGCTTCCCGACACGCCGCGAATGTTGTCGATGTACCGACTGTTCCCCTCGACAACGTGGACGAGCTGATTGCTCTCACGCTCCAAGACCTCATATTCCTCATTGACCGAAACGACGACCTCGTTGATGATACGCGTGACCGCCATGACATCGGACGTGATGACCTCCGCGTGTCCCTGTGACTGCTCGGCAAGTTTGCGGACTTCCTCGGCGACGACACTGAACCCTCGCCCCTGCTCCCCTACCCGCGCCGCTTCAATCGCCGCATTGAGGGCGAGCAGGTTCGTCTGACCAGCGATATCCGTCACCAGCCCCGTGATCGCCATGATCTTCTCCGTCGCCTCTCTGAGGGACTCGACTGCTTCCTTCACCTCAGTGAATTTTTTCATGCTGTGATTGAGGTTCGTACTGGATGCCCGCACCTTGCTGAACCCCTCGTGAATGCTGTTGACGGCGTAATTCAACTCATCATTGTTCTTGACCTGCTCATTGATGACCGATTGCAGCGCTTTCATATTATCGTTGAGGAACGCAGCCACAGATATGGTATTCTCCGCCCCGGTCGTAGCGCTGTCGGCAATCTCGTTGATCACACCAGCGATATCCTCCGAGGCACCCCCCATATTTTCAGCCAACCCGTCAAAGTCAATGCCATATCGCCGCAGTTCGTCCCCTGTCCCCTTGAAGCCCGTAAAGTTCGCCTGCGCCTGCTTGCGATACTTGATCAGCTTGTCACTCACCCGCTCGAACACGTCGCCTGAGCGAAGTGTCAGTGCGTCGAAATATTTGTTTTCCAACAGCTGATCGATTTCTTTTTCGATCGCGCCGAGCGGACGCAGGAGCATACCGGCGCCGATTGTAGCAAACATGGCACCGCACGCAGGAAGGACGAACGTCTTCCACGAAATATCGCTGATGCTGATCAGCACGGATAAAATCAGAGTCCCTGCAAACGTCAGCAGACCAATGCCGCCCGCCAATGAGCCGGTAAAGGAAACGAGCTTATTGATGCCAAAATTTTTCTCTCGGAAGATTGGTTTTTCAAAGGTGAGCTTCAGCTTCATATGAGTGGCTGTCTGTTCCAGTACCTCGACCCCGAGTTTTTCCTTAAAATACTCGGTCGAACCATTGAGCAACCCGCGAAAATAGTCCAGAAGCCCCCGATTCGAGTCATAGGTAAATACCGCCTCGTATTCCGAAATCGGCGTCATAATGAGCTGAGGCGGTTTTGCGCCCGCAATCTTTTTCACAATCTCGACATGAATATCATACGTCGATGCCAAGAATGTATATAGATTTTTATTCGCGAAAAAAGACGGATACACACGCGCAAAGGATTTGATATTATCGCGTCCCATTTCATACCAAATATCTCGAACAGACAGGCCATTCGCCTTGCTGAGCGTGTCCATCAGGCGTTTGATCGTGCCGTCGTCAACGTCCTCAAGCGGCAGAAAGAGCCGATCCGGCTCCCACCCCATCTCCTGCATAACCCTGTCAACCAACGCATTGCCCCACAGCTCACGCGACGTACTAATCCAAGTTGCTACCACGGTACCTTTCATATGATAGAGCCCTCCCGAACTCATATACACAATCTCCCCTAGTTTATATAATAGGACATTTGTAGGAAAAAGAAAAGCAATTTTGCAGCTTTTCCTGTCGGATGGATTACAACGGTAAAAAGATGAGCAAATCGAAACCTTATGTCCGACTCCATGCGCACAGCCGCCGCTCCGTCCAGTCGAGCAGGATGAAGAGCACGAGCCCCATCGCGCTGAGGACGACGATGCCCGCGTACATATCGAGGTAGTTCACGCGTAGCCATGCATCCATGATGTAATAACCGATGCCATACTGAGTGCCGAATGTCTCCGTGAAGAAGAGGACGGAGATCGCCGTCGCCATCGCTACCCGAACGGCTGTGATAAACTTCGGCAAGGAGGCGGGCACGATGATGTGCCGCACGATCTGGGCGAATGTTGCGCCGAGGACGCGCAGCGGCGCATAGGTCTCGGGCGGGATCGCAGCCACGGCGTCGCGCACGGCGACGACGACCTGAAAGACGATGATAAGGAACACGAGTAGCAGCTTGCTCCGCTCCCCCACGCCGAAGAGGAGCATGACAACGGGCAGCAGCGCGATCTTCGGCACGGGATAGGTCAGGTAGAGGAGGGGCGCAAGCAGGCGGTTCACACGCGGGAAATAACCCATAAGCACGCCGACGGGATAGCCGACGGCAACAGCGGCAACAAGGCCGAGGACGATGCGCAGGAGGCTGTAACCCGCGTGCACGGCGATCGTGTCGGGGAACTTCTGCACGAGCCGCAGGAGTACCTGCTCGGGCGACGGGATCACGGGCATCTGGAGAATCTGTGCTGTTACAGCCCAGAGTATAAGACAGAGAAATATGCCGAACGCAAACATCCGCAGCGAAATCTTGCCCATCATACACCGCCCCCCGCGATCTTTGCACGCAGTTTTTGTCCCAGCACAAAGAACTCCGGCGTGGAGCGATGGGTGAGATCGCCTGCAAACGGATTGTCAATGATCTCGGCGATGCGCCCCGGCGTCCCCGTCATGACGGCAATCCGCCCCGCGAGTGCCAGCGCCTCCTCGACATAGTGTGTCACAAGCATGGTGGTGACGGCGTATTTTTTTCGGAGCGAGAGGAACACCTCCTGCATGGACTCGCGCGTAATCGCATCGAGCGCGGAGAACGGCTCATCCATCAGCAGGAGATCGGGCGCTAGGAGAAAGACACGCGTAAGCCCCACGCGCTGTTGCTGTCCGCCCGAAAGTTCGTGCGGATAGCGCGTGAGAAGGTCCTTCAGTCCGAGGTCGGCGACAAGCTCGTCGAAAATAGCCTTTCGCTTTTCATCCCATTCGCCCTTGATCTCTGCGCCGAGGAGGATGTTCTCGCGCACGGTCTTCCACGCGAGCAGTCCGTAGTTCTGCGGCAGAAAGCCAATGCGCAACACACGTGGGTCAACGTTCGCACCATCGGCGTGCAGCGTGCCCGCCGTCGGACGCACAAGCCCTGCCACCACACGCAGCAACGTCGACTTGCCGCAGCCCGATGCACCGATCAGCGCGAGTACTGTCCCCCGCTCGACGCAGAGCGAAATATCTGCGAGCGCGTGCACAGCGTCCTCCCCCGTTCCGTAGTCCACGGACACCCCCGAAAAGCACAGCAAACCATCACCCCACATTCATTTCTGTTTTTATATGATGTTCTCAAACTTCGCAGATAAAATAACGAGATTCGCCGACGCAAAGAGCAGATAGTATTGCAGAAGGTTCTTCCTGATACCGCGATACCGCGTCTTGCCCGCATGAAACAGCCTCTTTACAATCAGGAATGGATGCTCCACCTTGCTGCGAACCGAGGCTTTCGCATGCTCGATCTGCTTGTCCCAATTCGTTTCTTTGTATTCTTTCGTCATGCGGTTCTGCGAGGGTCTTTTGGCAATGCGGTAGTCCACACCTGAAAGATCGGGGTTCTCCCGTATTTCCGTGTGCTTTTCCACACCGAGATATCCCGAATCCCAATAGACAATATGATCATCTTCGCGGATCAGTTCATGTGTCTTTGCAATGTCGTGCACGTTGGCAACGGTCGCTATGATCGTATGGACATAGCCTGTTCCGGCATCCGCACCGGAATGAATCTTCATGCCGAAGTACCACTGATTCCCCTTCTTCGTGGAGTGCATCTCAGGATCGCGGGACTTTGTCGCGTTCTTGGTCGAACTCGGTGCATGAATGATCGTTGCATCCACAATCGTACCGCCGTGCATGATGAGTCCAGAGGCTTCCAACCGCTGTTTCACGTCATCGAACATCTTGCGAGTGATGTCGTGCTTTTCGAGCGGTGACGAAAGTGGAGAAGCGTCGTGGCATCAGGTGTCTGTTCTGTGGAAAAATCAATCCGCAGAAAGCGTTTCATGGCGTAGCTGTCGTAAATTGCATCCTCGATTCCTTCGTCGGAAAGACCGAACCAGTTCTGCATGAGGTACATGCGCAGCATCGTTTCCAGTGGAATCAGTTTTCTGCCACGCTCTGGACATAGTACGGCGCGATGAGTGCCATCCATTCGTTCCAAGGAATGATGGATTCCATGGCTTCCAGAAAGGCTTCACGCCGTGTTGTTCTCTTGCGGTTTGCGTATTCCATATCCGTAAATGTTTGTTGCACCATTTTGTTTCTCTCCCTCATCGCGTTGTTTCTTCCTCTTATTGTAATCTTTCGGAGGTGAATCACGCAACAAAAGAATTTATCAGCGTTTCCTTAACACCTCGTTGCTTTTAATTGTTTCAATCCACGTACCCCGTGCGGGGCGCGACTGTACGGATTGACTTCTCTCGATTGTCAATCCAGTTTCAATCCACGCGCCCCGTGCGGGGCGCGACCGGCGCAGCAACTCTGTGTTGCTCTGCTGCGCGTGTTTCAATCCACGCGCCCCGTGCGGGGCGCGACTCGAGTCGTGGCTCGGGCTTCAGGGCACACAGCCGTTTCAATCCACGCGCCCCGTGCGGGGCGCGACTGTTGCTTTCATGCAGGATATTCCGCATAGAGAGTTTCAATCCACGCGCCCCGTGCGGGGCGCGACGGCGATTCGCGCAGGATACAGTGCAAAAACGGCTGTTTCAATCC
>ERZ773070.1101-NODE-1101-length-17326-cov-3.610503_pt1 | contig 17326 bp, 18 predicted proteins | sample MGYA00580618_ERZ773070 | MGnify/ENA primary metagenome ERZ773070 (study PRJEB29015, sample SAMEA2738023) | human oral metagenome | biome: human oral; feature: human-associated habitat; material: dental | place: China | collected 2019 ... | reverse complement strand
TTGAGGCTTAAATTTAATGACTTTAAGTTGAAAGAAATCAAACAAATCTATTAAAAATCATCTTCAGAATTATCTGAAGATGATTTTTTTATATGTAGGTAAAAAATTTGAATTAGTTATTTTTATGAAAATATTTATTTTACAAATATAAAGATATATAATGTTGCTGATAAAACAAAACTGAAAGGAGCCACAATGGGACTAACACTAAAAGAAGTATCAAAAAGCTTTGGAACAAATAAAGCAGTTGATAAAGTATCATTAATATTAGATAAACCAGGAGTATATGGTTTACTAGGAACAAATGGTGCAGGAAAAACAACAATAATAAGAATGTTATTAGGAATTATCAATAATGATAGTGGTGAAATAACATGGAATGATAAGAAAGTAAGCCGTGAAGCGGTAAACTTTGGATATTTACCAGAAGAAAGAGGCGTATATCAAAAAATAAAGATTAGAAATCAATTGATGTATTTCGGAGAATTAAAAGGCATGAAAAAAGAGGATATAATAGCATCAATTGATAAATGGTCAAAAAAATTAAAAGTAGAACAATACATGAATATGACAGCAGACAAACTATCAAAAGGAAATCAACAAAAGATTCAATTTATGATAGCAATATTACATAATCCAGAACTAGTAGTACTGGATGAACCATTTAGTGGATTAGATCCAGTCAATTCAGAATTATTAAAAAATATAATCATTGAATTAGTAAAAGACGGAAAATATGTAATAATGTCAGCACATCAAATGCCAACAATAGAAGAATTTTGCGAAAATATTCTGATTTTAAATAAAGGAAAGACAGTATTACAGGGAAATCTATCAGAAATTAAGGAAGGATATCCTGCAAACCGTTTGAGTTTAAATACAAAACAAGACGCAACAAAATATATAGAAGAAAATAACATGGAAATTGAATTAGTTGCAAACAACAATTATAAAATTAAAATAAATAATGAGGAAGAAGCACACAAATTATTAAAGAACCTTGTAGATAATAATATAGTAATTGATAAATTTGAAATTCAAAAACCTACATTAAACGACATATTTATAGAAAAGGTGGGTGAATAACATGAGAGATATACTAATAGTAACAAAATTTACACTAATAGAAGCATTAAAACAAAAAGCATTTATAGTATCAACAATAATAATGATTTTAATGATTATTTTAGCATCAGCATTTACAAAAATAATACCAAAGTTATCAGGTAATAATGAAAAAGACAAAATATTGATTGTAGATAATGACAACATATTCGAAAATCAATTAAACACAATGAACAAATTAGGATTAAATGATGAATTCATCATTGCAAAAGAAAAGACATCATTAGCAGATGTTAAAATTAAAATAAAAAACAAAGACATAAAAAAAGGAATTATAATTAGTAAAACTGAAGGAAGTATCAAAATAGAATATGTAGTTGAAAACACTTCACTAATGATGAATTCACCAGTGGATATACAAAAAGCATTAAAAGAAATTTATTCACAAAATCAATTAAAAAAATTAAATTTAACTGAAAAACAAATGCAAACATTACAGCCAAATTTCGAATATACAACAGTATCAAGTCAAGAAAAAGATGCAAATAAAAATATTTTTGTAATATTAGCATTAACAGGATTACTATTTGCTGCAATATATACATTTGCATATCAAGTATCAACATCAATAACAACAGAAAAAACATCTAAAATAGTTGAAACACTTGTAACATACACAAAGGCAAGAAATATTGTATTAGGAAAAACATTTGGAATAGGATTGGCAGGATTAATACAATTATTACTAATTGCAGTAATATCAATTATAAGTATAAATACATTTGTAGACAAAAATATGTTATCAGCATTCCTTGATTTATCAACAATAACACCAACACTTGGAATAACAATAATAGTTTATTTTATACTAGGATATATGGAATATGCTTTATTATATGCATTAACAGGATCATTTGTAAGTAATCCAGAAGAAGTTAAAGCAGCAGCAACACCTGCATCATTGATTGCAGTAATGAGTTTTTACTTAGCATATTTCACAATAACAAGTCCAACAAGTAGTTTGAATTTGATATCGTCAATGGTACCATTTTCATCACCATTCTCAGCGCCATTTAGAGTAATGGTTGGAGTGGCAACACCAAGGGACATGATAATATCAGTATTAATATTAATAATGACGAATATATTAATTGCACACATTGCAATCAAAGTATATACAAATGCAATAATTAATAATGGTACAAAACTAAGTTTTAAAGAAATAATAAAAATGTATAAAACTAAATAATAACAATGAAATCAGTACATATTGTACTGATTTTTTTGCCTTAAAATTATTGACAACAAATAAAAATAGTGGTAAAGTTACTAACACTGTTAGTAAAAAGGGAGTCAAAATGAAAACTTCAGAAATAGTTAAAGAAATCATGGAGATTTTTGTAAAGCCTAAAAAACATAAACAGCATATTCAAGAAATAATAGGAGATTTATCAAAAGGAGAAGTAGGGATTTTAGCCTATTTATTAAATGAACAAAATAATATATCATCAAACGAGTTAGAAAAGCATTTACAAGTAAGTAGCGCGAGAATTGCAAGTACTTTAAATAGCTTAGAAAAGAAGGGTTTAATAGAGCGTAGTAAATCAGAAGAAGATAAACGAAAAATAGTAATATCAATTACTACAAATGGCATAACAAAAATTGAAGAACATCAAGAAAAAGTTCAAAGATATGTAGAACACTTGGTAGAAACTTTAGGAGAAAAAGATTCACTAGAATTCATAAGAATAGTAAAAAGAATAAAGGAAATAACATGTGAATCAATAATAGAACATCAAAAGGAGGAAAAATGCTAAAATTATTTAAAAAATTCAATAAAAAAGATGTGCTTTTTATAATAATTTCAATAATTATGATTGTAACTCAAGTATATCTAGATTTAAAAACACCTGATTACATGTCAGAAATTACACAATTAGTAAAAACAGAAGGTAGCCAAATGGCAGATATCTGGAAAAATGGACGAATGATGTTAGTATGTTCACTAGGAAGTTTAATATTAACTATAATAACAGGATATCTAGTGGCAAATGTAGCAGCAAATTTTTCAAAAAGAATTAGAAAAGAAATTTTTGAAAAAGTCGAAGATTTAGGATTACATGAAGTAAAAGAATTTTCAACCAGTAGCTTGATAACAAGAACAACAAATGATGTATCACAAATACAATCATTTATAGCAATGGGATTACACATATTAGTTAAAGCACCAGTTACAGCAATATGGGGAATAAGAAAAATCTTAAATAAAGGATGGGAATGGAGTGCAGCAACAGGGATAGCCGTTTTAGTATTACTAATTGCAGTGGCACTAATTGTCGTTTTCGTACTACCAAAGTTTAAGAAGATTCAAAAATTAACAGATAAATTAAATGCTAAAGCAAGGGAAAATATAACAGGAATAAGAGTTGTAAGAGCATTTAATGCAAGCAAATATCAAGAAGATAAATTTAATGATATAAATACGGATTTAACACAAACACAATTATTTATTCAAAAATCATTTGCAGTAATACAACCATTAATTTTCATTGTAATGTATCTACTGACATTATCAATCTATTTAATAGGAATTAAACTAATTAATGATGCATTATTAACAGATAAAATAGCAATATTCGGAAACATGGTAGTATTTTCAAGTTATGCAATGCAAATAATCATGTCATTCCTAATGTTAGTCATGATATTCATCATGTTACCAAGAGCAGAAGTATCAGCAGGTAGAGTAAAAGAAGTATTAGAAACAGAAAATAGCATTAAAGACGGAAACAAAGGAATTGTAGGAGTTACAGAAAAAGGAACAATCGAATTTAAAGATGTATCATTTAAATATCCAGATGCTTCAGAGTATTTATTGGAGAAGATATCGTTTAAAGCAAACCAAGGTGAGACAGTAGCATTTATTGGTTCAACAGGAAGCGGAAAATCAACATTAGTAAATTTAATACCAAGATTCTATGATGCAACAGAAGGTGAAGTTTTAGTAGATGGACAAAATGTTAAAGACTATACGCAAGCAGAATTAAGAAACAGAATGAGTTATATTCCACAAAAAGCAATGTTATTTGATGGAACAGTAAAATCGAATATTGTGTATGGAGATAATGGAAAATCAAAAATAACACAAGAAAAAATAGAAGAAGCACTAAAAGTAGCACAAGGCGAAGAATTCGTATTGAAAATGGAAGGCAAATATGATGCAAATATATCACAGGGGGGAACAAACATTTCAGGAGGACAGAAACAAAGACTGTCAATAGCTAGAGCAATTGCAAGAGATCCAGAAATATATATATTTGATGACTCGTTTTCAGCACTTGATTATAAAACAGATAAAATATTAAGAAAAGCCTTAAAAGAATATACTAAAGACGCAACAACATTAATTGTAGCTCAAAGAATTGGAACAATAATGCATGCAGATAAAATTGTGGTATTGGATAATGGAAAATGTGTAGGAATTGGAACACATAAAGAGCTATTAAAAAATTGCGAAGTATATAAAGAAATTGCACTATCACAATTAACAAAGGAGGAATTAGAAAATGCCTAGTAATAGAGGAATACAAACAAATCCAAACGACAAAGCAAAGAATTTCTCTGAATCTATAAAAAGACTATTGAAAGAATTAAAAAAATTTAAAATTATGATAATAATTTCAATAATTCTAGCAATATTTAGTTCAATATTTTCAATAATTGCACCTAAGAGGCTAGCAAAATTAGTTGATGAGATATCAAAAGGACTAGTAGTCAATACAGAAAATATTCAAGAATTAGAAAAGCAAATATCAATAAGCCAATTACAAAAAAACATAACAATTGACGGAAAAGAAATTAGTATCGAAGATCAAATTAAAACAATGCAAATAATGCAAACATTAAATAATAACAATAATGCAAAAGAATTGTATAGCAAAGTTGAGCAATTACCACAATCAGTTAAAGAAATAATCAAACCTAAAATGAATATAGACAATATAAAGAAAATAACTATAGTGTTAATAATAATATATTTACTAAGCACATTATTTTCATATTTTGAACAATACTTAATGTCAGAGACATCAAACAGATTTGCAGAAGATTTAAGAAAAAGGATTTCAAACAAAATCAACAAGCTACCATTAAAATATTTTGATAAAAATCAAACTGGTGATATTTTATCAAGAGTAACAAATGATGTAGATACAGTTGCACAAACACTAAATCAATCATTGGCAACAATGGTATCAGCAATTGTATTATTTTTTGGAACATTGATTATGATGTTTTATACAAACTGGATAATGGCAATAACAGCAGTACTATCAGTAATGTTTGGATTTGCATTCATGGGGTTTGTATTAACAAAATCCCAAAAATACTTTATAGCAAGACAAACTGAATTAGGAAAGTTAAATTCACATGTTGAAGAAGTATATTCAAACTTAGTAGTAGTAAAAGCATATAATGGAAAAAAAGAATCAACTGAAAAATTTAACGCATTAAATCAAAATCTCTATGAAGCAAACAGAAAAAGTCAATTTATATCAGGATTAATGATGCCAATGATGCAGTTTGTAGGTGATTTTGGATATGTAGCAGTATGTATAGTAGGAGCATTGTTAGCAAGCAGTGGCAAAATTACATTTGGAGTAATAGTTGAATTTATGACATATGTAAGATTATTTTCATCTCCTTTATCACAAATTGCACAAGCATTTACAAGTATGCAATCAACTGCAGCAGCATCAGAAAGAGTGTTTGAATTTTTAGATGAAGAAGAATTACCAGCAGAAGAAGTTAAACATGTTTTAAAACCAGAAGAAGTAAAAGGAAATATATCATTTGAGCATGTTCATTTTGGATATGATGAAAGCAGAGAAATAATAAAAGATTTTACAGTAGAAGCAATGCCAGGACAAAAAATAGCAATTGTTGGACCAACCGGTGCAGGAAAAACAACTCTAGTAAATTTATTAATGAAATTCTATGAAATAAATTCAGGAGATATCACAATAGAAGGAATAAGTACAAAAGAGTTAAGTAGAGAAAACATTGCATCATTATTTACAATGGTATTACAAGATACATGGTTGTTTGAGGGTACAATACGTGAAAATATTGCATTCAACAGAGATAATTTAACAGATGATGAAATATATGCAGTATGTGACAAAATAGGAATAACACATTTTATCAAATCACTTCCAGATGGATTAAATACTCAAATGAATGAAAACGATTCAATTTCGGCAGGACAAAAACAATTAATAACAATTGCTAGAGGAATGCTAGAAAATACACCATTCTTAATCTTAGATGAAGCAACATCAAATGTTGATACAAGAACAGAAGAATTGGTACAAAAAGCAATGGACAAATTAACAGAAGGTAGAACCTCATTCATAATAGCACACAGACTATCAACTATAAAAAATGCAGATATAATATTAGTAATGAATGATGGAAACATCATAGAACAAGGAAACCACGAGGAATTAATGAAAAAAAATAGTTTTTATGCAAAACTATATAATTCACAATTTGAATTATAGAATAATAAAAGACAAGCCCAGTATAAACTGAACTTGTCTTTTTAAATATAATTTATTTTAAATAGGTTCAATACGAATAGCTAAAATACCATATTTTAATTCTTCATTAATTGGATAAATATTATGCAATCTTTCGAGCTTTGTATTCAGACTGTCTGCAGGACCGCATAAATTATAATCGACATCATTAAACAAATCTTCAAAACTATTATAATGCAGCAAACCAAGAACTTTTACTTTTAAAGTTCTTGAAGATTCAGAAAGACTTTTAAAAATTATATAATCATTTAAATTGATTTTTGCTCTTTTTTCATCGAATAATCGTAATTCAAACTTTTTTATTCCGATAGAAATATTGTCAATAGCTCTATCGTTTAACTTCATTTCATGTACCATAAAAACCTCCAAAGCTAGATTATAATATAAATAAATATTAATCAATATAATTTGAGATATTTATTAAACTCTTTTGCAACTATGATAAAAATAATGTATAATAACAGCGAAAAGAGGGAGACATGGAAGCAACATTACAAGCTTTTATAAAAGCATTAAACAATTTTTTAAAACACACAGAATATAAACAATTTAAGATTAGTAATAAACAAATTGCATATTTATTAGAAAATAAATCAGTTATATCAGTATTAATAAAAAAAGATTTAAATAAAAACCATATCATTGTAGAAGAAGTATTCGATACAGATGCAGAAAAATCAGAATTAGAATATTTTTGTAAAAAATACTACGCAGAATGGGTTACTTTTTTTAGATTTGATGGTACAATTATGCAAGAAAGAGCATTTAAAGGAGTTCCACAATTTGAAACAATCTTAAAAAAAGTACCTGAGTTAGAATTAGAAAAGCGTTACAATGAATGGAAAGGGTTAAATACAGAGTTCACAGTATATAAGCTTGAAGATTCAAAGAAAAAAGGCTATGCATTGATAAAAAGTCAAATGTTTGAAAAAATAGTAAATCCAGATAATATAGAAACAAGGATAATAGAATATATTAGAGAATCAATTAAAGAAAAAAGTTTTTCAAAAGAAAATTATTTAATACATAAAGGATTTATCAATATGATTTTTGATAAAGAATTTGTAGAAATAATTCAAAACAGATACTTAAATAAAATATCTAATAATGAAAAAGAGATAAGATATCAAATTCCTGATTTAACAAAATTTAAAATAGAAGATTGCACAAAGGAAAAAAATGCAATAGATGTATTTGACAAATTGCATAACAAAAAGTTTCTAAGACAGGAAATAACACTTGAAAAACCAGTGTACAAACTTGAAACAAAAGAAATTTTGCCAAAATTTGAAGATAGAAACAAAGAATATTGCTATGCATTAGTAGAATATTTAGATGATCCAGAAAAGCCATTATACTATATTTCAGAAGATTCAGAAATAAAGATGGGCGATATAGTATTAGTTGGATTTGATGGCTATGAAAGATTAGGAAGAGTAATAGAAATAGAATATTATAATTTAGTAAATGTTCCATATCCAATAACAAAAACTAGAAAGATAATAAGTAAAATAGAAGATTTAGCTCAATTAAAAGAATATGGAGTGCCGATACCAGAAGACTTTTTAGAAGAATTTGAAGAAGAGGAAGAATTCGAAGAAGATATGGAAGAATTATCAGAGCAAATAAATCAATCCAAAGAAGCATACCACATCATCAAAGTTACAATAAAAACCAAGGAAGCAGCTCAAGCAATAATAGAAACTTTATATAAGAAACATCTAATAGCATCATCCAAGTTAACAACAACAGAATCAACGTATATATGGAAGAACACTCCAATGAGCGAAGAAAAATATAAATTGGAAATGATATCAAGAGGAGATAAATTAAGTCCAATAAAATATGTGTTAGAAGAATTAAATGATAGAAAAAATGCCAAAATATTTGGAGCAGAAATGAACAATATTCCAAATCACATGAAGGAAGAAATAAATAAATATTTAGATATTAGAAGTTATGAGGGAAAATGATATCAAAAGAATTATTAAGAAGTAAAATAGAACAACACTGCAAAAGAAATAAAATCGACAATTTTATTAAAGCTTGCATAATTAATTATTTATACGACAAATCAAAATATCAATCACAATATATAGAAGAAAAAGCATTATTAAATATGATTGACAAAAATATATACAATTTGTCAGTAAATTTAACAGAAGTGATACAAATAAAACACAAAGAAGAAATATATATAGAGTATAATGAAATAGCAAAGACATTATCATATTGTATAGCCTCAAAATACAAAGGAATTCAAGAAAAAGAATTTGTAGTATCAGAGTTAAAAGCAATGATATATAAAGAGTTAGAAAAAATATCAAATTTATATTTGAAAAGAAATGAGATATTTTCAAACGGATTTTATTTAGAAAATATAGCAAAAACAAGAGCTTTAGTTGATATATTTTCAGATTTAGAAGCAGCTCTATATATTAATTTAAAACCCAAATATCAACTAAACTTAGGTAATGGATATTATATATTAACCAGGCACCAAAGTGATAATAGTGAAGTTTTAGGGTATGCAGAAATAGTAAAAAAGTTAATAGGCGAAAAATTATATTATTATGCTGTAAATAATCCTAAACTCTACAGTCAAAAGCTTAGAGAAAGATTCACAAATGAATATGGAGATATGGGATTAATAGAAAGCTATTTAATAGCAATAAAGCAAGAATCCGATATTGCTAGAAAAATACAATATCATAAACAAATATCCAAAATATTATATGGATATGGTCAAAAAGCAAACTTACAAGATATAGAAATATATTTAATAAAACATAAGGAGGAATAAATGGATTATTTAATGACATTCATTGAAGGTATTGCAAGTTTTATATCACCATGTGTACTGCCAATGTTGCCAATATACATATCATATTTCGCAGGCAAAGATGAAGATAAGAAAAATAAAGCATTAATAAATGCAATAGGATTTGTCCTAGGATTTAGTATTGTTTTTATAATATTATCAATTTTTGCAAGTACATTTGGAAAAATGATAACAAGCCACTTAAAATATATAAAAATAGTATTTGGTCTAATAATTATACTATTAGGACTAAATTATATAGAAATAATAAAACTCAAGTTTTTAAACAAAGAAAACAGAGTTAAATCAAATGTCAAAGATTTGAATTTCTTTAAATCTTTAATCTTTGGTATGGCGTTTTCAATAAGCTGGACACCATGTATAGGAACATTTTTAGCATCAGCATTATTGTTGATATCAAGCAAAAGTGAAACAATCAAAGGAATCCTATTGATAACATCATACTCAATAGGACTAGGAATACCATTCATTATATCAGCACTATTGATAGATAAAATGAAAAAAGTATTCGACACAATAAAAAAACACTATAATATAATCAGAAAAATATCAGGAATAATACTTATAATAATGGGTATCGTAATGATATTTAGATAGGAGAAAAAATGAAAGAAAAAATAATATATACAATATTAGCAGTAGTATTTATTGCAGTTTTAATAGGAATAAGCCTTGGAACAGGCAAAAAGGCGGAAAAAACTAAGGTAGAAGCGGAAAACGCAGTAATACCAGTAACATCTGCTAACTTTGAAAAAGAAGTATTAAACTCAGATAAAAGAGTATTAGTAGACTTTTATGCAGATTGGTGTGGTCCATGTAAAATATTATCACCAAGAGTAGCAGAAATAGCAAATGAAAATAAAGACATCAAAGTAGTAAAAATTAATGTTGATCAAAATGAAGATTTAGCAAGAAAATACAATATTTCATCAATGCCAACATTACTAGTTATAGAAAAAGGAAAAGAATTAAATAGAGCAGTAGGTGCACTAAGTAAAAGTACAGTTTTAAAATTTGTAAGAGAAGCAAAATAAAACACAAGAGCATAAATGAGGAATATATGGAAAAAACCCAAAAAAGAATAACAATAATTTTATCAATAGTAATTGTACTAATTATATTGATAGCAGCAGTCATAACAACAATTATTTTATTTAATAAAAAGCAAATAACAAAAATGGCTCAAAAAACAGGATTAAGTAAAATAGTCGCAGAATTAGGAATTCAAGATAAGAATTTTGAATATGGAAAAACTTTTAATAAAGCGGATTTAAAAATTCCTGATGATGTAAAAGTATTAATAGATGGGGAAGAAATAATAAGCGAATATACATTTAAAAATCTTGGAAGAATTCAAATCACATTAGAAAAATTAAATAGTAATGGACAAAAAGAAACAGAAATAATTAATGTTAATATAATTGATACAAAACAACCAGAAATAATTGGAGCTGAAGATAGAACAATTAAACAAGGCGAAACAATAGATTTAAAAGAAAACATTAAAGTAGAAGACAATACTGACGAATTAATTGATGTATCAGTTGTTGGAAAAGTTGATACGAATATACCTGGTGAATATGAAATAACATATATTGCAATAGATCAATCAAATAACTCATCAGAAAAGAAAATAAAAATCAAAGTGGAAGCTGATCCAAATGCAGTAGCTAATAATAATGACAACAATAATAAAGCAAATGACAATAATAATGCAAAACCTGAACAAAAAGTTACTGAGCAACCAAAACAGCAACCACAAACTCAACCAGTGCAACAATCACAACCAACACAGCCAGCAAAACAGCCAGTGACAACTCCAACACCAAAACCACATCCAACCCCACAGCCAGTGTCAACACCAAAGCCAACACCAACCCCACAACCAGTACCAACACCAAAACCACAGCCATTACCAACTCCAAAGCCAGAGCCGAAACCTCAACCCAAGCCGCAACCAGTAAATAAACCAATAGTAATAACGGAAGAAGCTTTTGAAAGAGAAGTGATAAATTCAAGTAAAAAAGTTTTAGTAGACTTTTACGCAGATTGGTGTGGTCCATGTAGAAGGATGTCACCAATTCTTGATGAGTTCGCACGTGAAAATCCAAATATTAAAGTTGTTAAAGTTAATGTTTCACATGGAGGAGCAATATTAGGAAGATATGGTATCAGAGGATTGCCAACATTAATAGTTTTTCAAGGTGGAAGAGAAATAAGAAGAGGAGTAGGTGCAAGAACAAAATCAGGACTACAAACATTAGTTAGATAGGTAAAATATGAATAGATGTAAATGGGCAATGAATGTAAATGAAATATATACAAAATATCATGATGAAGAATGGGGAGAACCTGTTCATGATGACAAAAAGCTATATGAAATGCTAATATTAGAATCATTTCAGGCAGGTCTATCATGGAGTTGTATATTAAACAAAAGAGAGAATTTTAAAAAAGCATTTGATAATTTTAATATTGATAAGATAATAAATTACGATGCAGCAAAAATTCAAGAATTAAAAAATAATGAAGGAATAATTCGAAACAAATTAAAGATAAAAGCCACAATAAATAATTCTAAAATATTTAAACAAATTCAAAAAGAATATGGCAGTTTTGATAAATATATATGGAGATTTACAAATAATAAAACAATATATGAATTGGATAAAGTAAGTTCAGAATTATCAGATACCATTTCAAGAGATTTGAAAAAAAGAGGAATGACATTTGTTGGAACAATAATAATTTATTCATATCTACAAGCAGTTGGAATTATAAATTCACACGAAACACAATGCTTCAAACACTGTAAAATATAGAACAATAATAAAAAAGGAATGGTTTTAAGCCATTTCTTTTAAATTGTTAAAATCGCATTTCTAGCTAACTCATCACATCTATTATTGTATTTCACATTTGAATGACCCTTAACTTTATTAAAAGTAACATTGTGAATTTTAGTTAAATTAAGTAATTCAAGCCATAGTTCCTTATTTTTAACAGGTTCCTTTTTAGAATTAACCCAATTATTTTTAATCCAATTATTAATCCAATCTTTTTCAAAACAATTAACAACATAGGCGCTATCACTATAGATATTAACATTACAAGGCCTTTTAAGAGCTTTAAGGCCCTCAATAACAGCAGTGATTTCCATTATATTATTAGTAGTACTAGGATGAGAGCCACTAAGTTCTTTTTCAATACCATTAAAAATTAAAACAGCTCCCCAGCCACCAGGTCCTGGATTACCTGAACATGCTCCATCAGTATATAAAATTATGTTATCCATAAATAAACCTCTTAAAATTGAATTTCATATAAATCTATGCTATTATAACAATTAATTTAAGAATACGCAATAAGAGGAGATAATATGGGAAAGAGGATAGGAATTATTGCAGAATACAATCCATTCCATAATGGACATTTGTATCAAATACAAAAAGCAAAAGAATTAACAGGTGCAGACACAATAATTGCAGTAATGAGCGGGAATTTTACACAAAGAGGAGAAACATCATTAGTCAATAAATTTGAAAAAACAAAAATAGCTCTCCAAAATGAAGTAGATATGGTAATCGAACTACCAACCATATACAGTATTTCAAGTGCGGAAAATTTTGCATTAGGAGGCATCAAAATACTAAATGAAATAGGAAACATAGATTACTTAGTATTTGGGATTGAAGAAGAAAATCTACAAGAATTACAAGCAATTGCAGATGTATTAGTAAACGAAAATGATGAATTTAAGTCAAAAATAAAAACAGAGCTTGATAAAGGAAATTCATATCCAAAAGCAAGGGAAATAGCATTAAAAAAAGTATTATCAAGTGAAAATGTGGAAGATATAATGCAAAAACCAAACAACATACTAGCAATCGAATATTTAAAAGCATTAAAAATAACAAATAGCAGGATAAAACCATTTGCAATAAAGCGAAAGAATTCAATGCACTATGATAAAAACATAAATGAAAACTATGCATCAGGAACCTATATTAGAAAATTGTTTATAGAGAATAATTTTGATGAAATAAGTAAAGTGGTTCCAAAATATACTTATGAGAAATTATTAGAATTAAAAAGTCAGGGAACCTATGTAACATCAATAAATGATTTTTCAGATATTGTAATATATAAGATAAGGATGATGACAAAAGAAGAAATTAGTAAAATAGCAGATGTAAATGAAGGACTTGAAAATAGTATCAAACTTGCATCAACAACCTGCAAAACAATTGATGAAATAATAGACAAAGTCAGCACGAAAAGATATACCAAAACTAGAATTTCAAGAATACTAACATATATATTATTGGATATAACAAAATCAGACATGGAACAATCAAAAAAGAATGATCCATATGTAAGGGTACTTGGAATTAATAAAAAATGTGAAGAAATTTTAAGCACAATAAATAACAATAAATTAATTACATCACTTAAAAAGTTTGAAGAAAACAATGGAGAAAATGAGTTGTTAAATATTGATAAAAAAGCAACAGAAATCTACACAATTAAATATCCAAAATCAGTAGATGCAAACCTTGATTATACATCGAAATTTATAATCAAAATATAATATTACAATTGGATTACATTCATTGAATAAGTACATACTTAATAATATAATACTAATGAGAAAATAGCGAGGAGAAAACTATGGGAGAAGAGACATTTGCAGAATATTTCTTAAACGAAATAGATTTTAATAAAAAATTAAATATTGTATATTTTCTAAAGAAGAAAACAGGAATATTCTATGATAATTCAGTAGTATTTAAAACAGTTATTTTGAAATTATTTTTGGACTATTTACATCAAGAATATCCAGAAGAAAAAATAGATGACAATACAGTAATATCAGCAAGATTATTATGTGATTGTAAAAAAATATTAAATTCAAGAAATCAAGAAGAAATAAGAATGTACGCTGGTAGAGGAGCAGAATTTTTATCAATGCTAGGATTTGATAAAAGATTTTGCAGAATCTGTGAAGGTGTTAACAGATATACGATTGCAGAAAATAGAGAACCAGAAAGTGATTTATTAGAATTAGCAGACCATTTCGGAGGAATGTTATTAGATAGACCAGAAAGAATTGGAATGGAAGTTGACGAAGCATTAATATTATTAGAAAATAGAAATTTAAAAGGAAAATATAATAGATATTTAGATAAATTTGTAGATTTCATACATTATGCAGAAACACTTGAAATCACAAAGGAGGTTTAATATGAAAATTGTTGGAGGAATGACTTATTTAAAGGAACAAGCAAACAGAAGAATAATAAATGTACCAAAGTTTATCGATGTCATGCTAACAGAGTTAGATAGATTTGAAGAAGCAGACTCAAAGAAAAGAAATTTAATAATATCTGGGAAATCATCAACAGAAGTTAATTTTACAGCAAGTGAATTAGCAACAGATATTGATAAAATGATGAAACAAATCGAAAGACCTGAAATAAAAGAAATTGAAGAAAATATAGTAATGTAAATTAAATAGAGAAGTAATACTTCTCTATTTTTGTGAAAGGAACAACAGTGGAAATATTTGCAGACTTACATGTACACATAGGAAGAAGTGAAAATAACAAGCCAATAAAAATAACAGCGGCCAAATCTTTAAATTTTGCCAATATTGCAAAAGAATGCTATGAAAGAAAAGGAATAGATGTAGTATCAGTAATAGATTGTGCATCACCATATGTAATACAAGATATAGAAGACTTTTTAGCAACAGGAGACGCATACGAACTAGAAGAAGGCGGAATAATATATAAGGATAAAGTATGTATAATATTGGGAGCAGAAATAGAAACATCTGAAAAAAATGAAGATGGAAAAACAGCAAGCGCACATAATTTATGCTATTTTCCTAAATTAGAAGATATCAAAAATTTTTCAAAAGAAATGTCAACACACATTAAAAACATAACATTAAGTACACAAAGAGCAAATTTATCAGGGTATGACTTAATAGACATAGTAGAAAAATATAATGGATACTTAGTACCAGCCCATGTATTTACACCATTCAAAAGTTATTATGGCAATTGCACCAAAAGACTTGAAAGAATATTTAAAGAAAAATATGACAGAATATTTGCAATTGAATTAGGCCTAAGCTCCGACACCTATTTAGCAGACACTATATCAGAATTAAAGAATAAGAATTTTTTAACAAACTCAGATGCACATTCATTGCCTAAAATAGCTAGAGAATATAATAAATTAAAAGTGCAAAATATTAATTTTAAAGAAGTATTTAAAGCAATAAAAGGTGAAGATGGAAGAAAAATTATTGCTAATTATGGAATGGATCCAAAGTTAGGAAAATATAATAGAAGCTATTGTGAAGACTGTGAAAGACAAATAGAAACAGAGCCACCAGCAGTAATTTGTGAAAAATGCGGTTCAGATAAACATATAACAATGGGAGTATATGATAGAATCGTAATGATTAAAGATCAAGAATCAAAATCTCCAAAAAATAGACCACTTTACAATTATCAATATCCACTATAATTCATACCAGGAGTTGGACCAAAAGTAATTGACAAATTGCTGGATGCATATGGAACAGAAATGACAATATTGAATAAAATAACAAAAGATGACATAGAATCAGTAGTTGGACCAAAATTGTCGGAAATTATTAATTTGTCTAGAACAGGAGGGTTACATATAAAAGTTGGTGGAGGCGGAGAATACGGAAAATTAGAGAAATAATACAATAACTCTTTACTTTTTGCACAAAAAGTGATATAACATAACAAGTTGATAGAAACAAAAAATTGAAAGAAAGATGTAAAGAAAATGGATAAGGAAATAAAACAATTTTTATCGTTTTTACAAATGGACAAAAAATTATCAGATAATACACTACAATCATATAGAAGAGATATCTTACAATTTGAAAGATACTTAAATGATGAGAAGATAAACTATACTGAAATAACAGAAGAAAACATTGAAAAATACATGGAATACTTAAAAAATGTTGGAAAGAAAACTTCAACAATTTCAAGAAGTTTAGCAACAATAAGATCTTTTTATCAATATTTAATAAAAAATAAAAAAATTGAAACAAATCCAACAAGCAAAATTTCATCACCAAAAATAGAAAAAAGAGTTCCATCAGTATTAACTTCAGAAGAAGTAGAATTATTATTAGATCAACCAAACGAAGTTGATTTAAAAGGAATAAGAGATAAAGCAATGCTTGAATTTGCTTATGCAACAGGAATGAAAGTTACTGAAATCATGAATCTAAATATAGATGATATTGATTTGAAAAATGCAACAGCAACATCAAGAGTATCAAAAAAGGTAAGAGTTGTACCAATAGGACAATACTCATTAAAAGCCTTAAAAGAATATATTAAAAAAGCAAGACCAATCTTGATAAAAGATGAAGATAACAAAGCATTATTTGTTAACTTAAACGGTTCAAGATTAACAAGACAAGGTTTCTGGAATTTAATGTCTTAGTCATGATTGTTCTAAATTAAAAATTCATATTAGATTGCTTATAACGCAACACAGTGTGATGTAGCACAGCACAGACTTGGTGCACAACCGAAAGCGAATGCAAGTACTACCACAAGGAAAGCGAGCATCAACAGTGTAACGTAAACATTACCGATGATCTTCCAGCGGTTAAACCACACCTTACCATTGACACCAACGGTCTGCATGGCGCTCCAGAAACCGTGAGAGAGATGGAACCACAGTGCAACAATCCAGATGATGTAAAGCACTACATAGAGTTTGTTCTTGAATGTCGCTACAATCAAGCCAAAAC
>ERZ773070.1100-NODE-1100-length-17332-cov-10.328008_pt1 | contig 17332 bp, 14 predicted proteins | sample MGYA00580618_ERZ773070 | MGnify/ENA primary metagenome ERZ773070 (study PRJEB29015, sample SAMEA2738023) | human oral metagenome | biome: human oral; feature: human-associated habitat; material: dental | place: China | collected 2019 ... | reverse complement strand
CTGCGTCGTCTTGCCGACGCCGTCGCCTCCCTCGAAGGAGATGAACAGACCGGGGTGGGCCGTGGCGGGGGGCGGCTGAGTCACATCCCCAGCGTAGCGGCCGTGCGGCCCTCCAGGCTTGAGAGCCGGGCGGGTCACCGGACGAAGCGGGCGCAGTCGGTCTCAGTCGGCCCCACCGTCGGTCCCGGTCGGCTGCTCTTAGCGCCCTGCTGGCGGGTCTCGGTATTGCGGCCGAAGTCCTCCACCCGCGGGGGTACTGCCGGCCCAGACCACCTCCGCATTGTTTCCCTTGACAACGACGCGGTCGACGTCCTTGACGTAGGGAGATGAGCATTTTCGTCACGCCCAGAACATTACTGAGTCGTTGTCGCCGCCCGGTCCCCACCCTGTCACAGTCCTGCGACAGGACCTCAACGGACGAGTGGCGAGCACGGTCACGTCGCACCCACCGGGCCTGCAGCTCCTGCGGGTGGGCCTGCGGCAGGTCGGCGACGGCGGCCCGCACTGCTGTCAATGGGTTCTTCAGCTCATGGTCCAGCCGGCGCAGGAACTGCTGATGGCGGGCCCAGGCCTCCTGCTGGGCCTCACGTCGGGCCCGCTCGGCCGCTCTTCGTTCCCGGCGTCGTCCCATGGTGATGAGCAGTGACAGCAGCACCAGCACGATGCCGATCACCACAACGGCAACTGGCACCGTCGTCGTGATGAGCAGGGGCGCCAAACCGTAGACGGCATAGGCGATGACCACCACGACGGCGATGACGAGCAGCACGAGTGCCCACCCGATCCACATCCTGCCGGAGTGCTTCTCCGTCGCGGAGGCCGGGTTGACCGGGGTGGCCTCAGGAGTGGGCCCATGAGGGGGCTCTCCAACCCGGCCATCACTCATCACGAGCTGTCCCATCATCGGCTGAGTCGGAAGCGAAGGAACCGCTGAGGAACGGGGCCGCGGAGGCGACGGGTCCGCGTGGGACTGACGGATCTTCATGGTCTGTGGCCCACCCATGTCCACCGTCGACGACAGGCGCCGGGTGTGGCCGTCCTGAAGGGGCTCCCGAGGCGGAAGCGACAGCGGCAGGTTCGACGCCGGAGTTTCCGACGGCGACTGGCTCATGCCCGGACCTCGCCCCGGAAGCGGTAGCCGACGGAGGGGACCGTCTCGATGTAGGTGGGATTGGTGGCGTCGTCGCCCAGGGCCTGGCGGATCTCGCGGACGCGGTGGTCAACGGCGCGCGTGGAGGTGGCGAAGTCGATGCCCCACAGAGAGGCCAGTAGGTCGTCGCGCGTGTGAAGCTCGCCGGGATGAGTCATGAGGTAGTCCAGGAGCACCGTCGCCTTGGGGGGCAGGGTCACCTCGCGCCCGGCCAGGGTGACTCGCCGCGAGGTCCGCTCCAGGACCAGCTCGCCGGCCATCAGCCTGGACGCGGAGGTCAGCGGCTGGGCCATCCCCCGGGTGCGGCGAAGGACGGCCCGGATCCGGGAGGCCAGCTCGGCGGGGTCGAAGGGCTTGGACAGGTAGTCGTCGAGGGCTGAGACCCGTTCGCACGAGGCATTGACCTGAGTGAGCAGGATGATGGGGGTCCACGCCCCACCGGCCCTCACCCGCCGTACCAGCTCTCGCCCGTCCATCCTGGGCATGAGGACGTCGGAGACGATGATGTCCACCTGGTAGGAGGCCAGGAGGTCCAGGGCCTCAGCCCCGTCCGAGGCAAGCAGGACCCGGTACCCGCTGCGCTCCAGGTAAGGGCCCAGCGAGCGGCGAATGGGGGCCTCGTCGTCAACGAGCAGGACGGAAGCGGACGGACGCGGTGCAGCGGGCTGGGTCACGACAGCCTCACTGGACGAGCTTCCCGGTGGTGTTGTTGGCGCCGGTGTCCTGGATCGTCGGGTCGTCGCCCAGCCAGTGGACGGTGACGCCCGAGCCCATGATGCTGAGGTGGTCGATGTCGCGGGCGTAGACGGTGACGTTGGAGCCCTGGATGGTGAGGGTGTCGACGTCCTCGGCGGCGACCTTGACGTCGGAGCCCTGGATGGTGAGGGTGTCGAGGTCGCCGACCAGGTTGAGGGTGCTTCCGGAGCCCTGGACGGCGTAGGTGCCGGAGACCTCCGTGCGCTGCCCCGTGCTCTGGATGTCCTTCCAGGTGGGATCCGTGATGGGGGCGTCGTCGCCGTCCCTATCGCCGTCCTTGTCGTCGGAGTCGGTGGAGGTATTGGTCGAGGAGCCCGAGGAGGCCTGGGAGTCGGACCTCACCGAGCCCTGGGAACCGGTCTTGGCGGAGCCGTTGGAGTCGGCGCCCTTGGTCTTGTCCTGCTCGGGCTGCCTGCTCTGCTCGGCCTGGCTCGCGGCCGATGACCCGGAGTCGCCCGAGCCGGAGCGGTTGACGGACAGGGAGCAGGCGCCCAGGCTCAGGGACAGGGCCAGGGCGGCGGTACCGGCGAGAACGATCTTGGGCAGACGCATGATGAGGTCCTCTCAGGAATCATGTGGGGAGTTGTACAAGGAATACAATACCGGCCAGTTGTCCCTTCCTCGTCGCAGTGCTGTCGCAGAACTGCGACACGGGCCGCGATGATGCTCACGGGTCACTGGGCTTGCATGGACGGGGGCATTCTGCGCCGTCGGGGACCCTTGCTCGCAGCCGGGGGCACTCGACGCCGTCGGGGACGGGAATCCTGTCCCCGGACGCGCGGACTGTCCCCGACCAGAGGAGACGCACCCCGCCGCGTGGAATGTCCCCGGCCACGTCTTACGACGACGACTTGCGGAGGCCAGCAGCAGTGGCCGGCGACGGCAGCAGCAGTGCCGGAGGCCGCACCAACGCCGCAGGCTCGCCCCGACGCCGCGCATCCGCAGCACCGCCGCGGCGGCCGCCGCCATGAGCGCACCCGCCCATATCGGAAGATGACCGACGTCCCGCCTCGCCCCGGCCCAGCCCAGGACCAGGGCGAGCGGCACCCCCGCGGCCAGGACCACGCGGTCGGCGAGCAGGATGGCGCGGGCGTCGTCGGCCACCGGAACGAGATCGGCGATCCACCCCGGAACCGGGTCGGGTTCGGATGCCGGATCGGAGCCGAGGGCCGCCCCGTTCCCCGAACGGACGCCATCCACGTGGTCGGCCCCGGGCCCGGCGATCTCGTCCCCCGGGCCCGCCTCGGGCTGAAGCCCCCGGCCGGGCGAATCGTGCTCGGCCCCCCGGCCGGGCGAGGCCGCATCGTCGGGCGGGCCGGACTCATGGGCGTTCATGCTCCCATCCTGCCCTCGCGTCTCCCTGCGAGCGGAAGCCCGCGTGCCGCTCCGCCCGCGCGAGTGTCGAAAGGCCGGCGTCCCTGCCCGGACGGAGGCCGGGCTCTTGGTGCCCGGTTCACACCGGGCGGCGCAGGCAGACCACGGCGTCGGAGCGCCGACCCGCCTCGCCGTCGGGACCGGGGACCTCCCGCCACCGCTCCTGAGCGACCTCGACTTGCCATCCCTTCGTCGCCCCCGCCAGGCTCGCGAGCAGTTCAGCGGGAGTGAAGGTGCGGGCGTGGTGGCGGTGCCAGGGCGGGTTGACGCAATGGACGGCGGTCATCACCCGGCCCCCGGGGGCCGCAAGAACCGCACCCCGGGTCAGCAGTTCGACCAGCTCGAGTGAGCCGGGCATGGGGCCGCCGTGGACGTAGAAGGCGGCGACGAGATCGAAGGGGCCGGCGGGCAGACGTTCGCGGGTGGCATCGAGAACCAGGCCGTGGACGCGCCCCGCCAGGCCGCGATCGCGCGCCCGGGCCCGCATGCGCGCGATCGCGGTGGCCGACAGATCGAGGCCGGTGACGTCCCAGCCGTGCTCGGCGAGCCAGACGGCGTCGGCGCCCTCCCCGCAGCCCAGGTCGAGGGCGCGGCCCGGCTCCCAGCCGAGGGCGAACTCGGGCAGCCAGTCGTTGGGATCCCCGGACCACAGCCTGTCGACGGCAGCGTAACGCGCCTCCCACTGCATCTGTCGCTCGTTCACGGGTCGAGGTTAGCGACTGCGGCCCCGCCGTCAGGGGAAACCGGGGGAAGAGGGCCGGTTCGGACGGTTCGCCGCGGCCGCGCTACCCTCTCGCCATGATCGATCCCCGCTCCCACGCCGTCGACCCCGCCTGGGTGGACACTCGCAACGCCGCCGTCAGTGCCGATCCCGCCGCACGTGTCGCCGGCAACGCGGTCGCCACCACAGACGTCGAGAAACTCACTGTGGACCGCCAGGTCATCGCCTCGATCGACACCTCGGTCTCAGACCTCATCCCCGACGCGATCGTTACCGACCAGAAGCGCTCGGGTCGCTGCTGGGCCTTCGCCGGCCTCAACGTCCTGCGCGCCTCCCTCATCGAAGAGCTGACTGTCGACTCGCTGGAGCTGAGCCAGAACTTCATCTACTTCCATGACAAGCTGGAGAAGGCCGCTGCCTTCCTGCACCGCGCCGTCGACGACGCCGAGCGTCCGCTGAGCGACCGGGAAGTGGTTGAGACCCTGCGCGAGCCGATCAGCGACGGCGGCTGGTGGCCCGAGTTCGCCCGACTGGTGAGCAAGTACGGGATGGTCCCCCACGCCGCCATGCCGGACACCCACTCGGCGACCGACTCGGACGCCATGAACGCCCACCTGGCCACCGTCCTGCGTCGCGCGGCTCTGCGCCTGCGCGCGGCGGTGGCCGCCGGGGCGGACCCCGAGCCGGTCCGCTCGGCGGCGATGGAGGACGTCCACCGGCTCCTCGCCATCCATCTGGGCACCCCGCCGACCGAGTTCATGTGGCAGTACCGGGACAAGGACAAGGTCTTCCACCGCGTCGGGACGCTGACCCCGCGCGAATTCGCCGAGCGCTACGCGGCCGGGCTGGAGGAGTTCGTCGTCGTGGCCCACGACCCGCGCCCCGAGATCCCCGTCAACACCCGGTTCGGTATTGAGCGCACCGATCTCATGGTGGGCGAGCCCACCCAGGAGCACGTCACCGCCGCTCTGGATGTTCTCAAGGCGGCCGCGATCGCCGCCATCCAGGACGGTGAACCGGTGTGGTTCGCCTGCGATGTCGCCAAGCAGCGCGAGAAGAAGTCGGGCGTCTGGGACGCGGCCCTGCACGACTACGAGGGCCTGTACGGGGTCGAGCTGTCCATGACTAAGGCGGAGCGGCTGGTGGCGCGCGAATCCGCCCTCACCCACGCCATGTGCCTGACGGGCGTGGACCTCCTCGACAATGCGCCGCGGCGCTGGCGTGTGGAGAACTCCTGGGGCGACAAGCTCGGCGAGAAGGGCTTCCACACGATGAACGACTCGTGGTTCGATGAGTACGTCTACCAGGTGGTCGTACGGGCGAGCCGCCTGCCGGACGAGGTCCGCGCGGCACTGGAGGTCGAGCCCGTCATGCTGCCGAGCTGGGACCCGATGTTCTGAGCCGGAACAGCGGAGACGAGCCCGGGGCGAGGGCGGTGGAAGGCTCGGCGGCCCGTTCGACTCACGGGCGCCCGGTGCCCCGGACCGGGGCACCACCCCGTCGGCGGACTCCCGATTGTTCTCGATTGTCCAAATCTGTCACAAAGGCCGTTTTTGTACATTCGAAAGCGTAGATGATCCGCGTTATCTCAACGATCTGCGGTGCGCAGCATGGTACAGAACAAGTCCTTTGTGGCAGATTTGGACACGTCGGCCGACCTCGGCGGGCCCGCATCGATCGCGCGGGCACTGCCCGGCATCAGTCTCGAACCAGTGCGGCTCCACCTCCCGCACCCAGCACTGCGCTCGCCGGCGAGCCTGCGATCCGCACCGCCCCCATAATGAACCCCATGGTCGACCTCTCCACCGTCTCCCCCGCCATCGCCCTGGGCCCTCTCGACGGCCGCTACCGCGCCGTGGCCGCACCACTGGTCAACCACCTGTCGGAGGCCGCCCTCAATCGGGCCCGCCTGGCCGTCGAGGTCGAGTGGCTCATCCACCTGACGGACCACCACGTCCTGCCCGGCGCCCCGCGCCTGTCCGAATCCGAGAAGGCCTATCTGCGCGGGACCGTCGATTCCTTCGGCGCGGCCGAGATCGCCGAGCTGGCCGAGGTCGAAGCCGTCACCCGCCACGACGTCAAGGCCGTGGAGTACCTCCTCAAGCGACGTCTGGACGCGGCGGGCGACGACCCGTCGGTGTCGGGTGCCGACGGAGGGCCCACCGTCCTGCCCACCGTCCACGAGATCGTCCACATCTTCTGCACGAGCGAGGACATCAACAATCTCGCCTACGCTCTGACGGTGCGCTCCGCCGTCAAGGAGGCCTGGCTGCCGGCCGCCCACGGTCTGATCGCCGACCTGACGGCCATGGCCCGCGAGCACGCCGGCGCCGCCATGCTCGCCCGCACCCACGGCCAGCCCGCCACCCCGACGACGCTCGGCAAGGAGCTCGCCGTCCTCGCCCGGCGCCTGACCCGCCAGGTGCGCCGCGTCGAGAGCGCCGAGTATCTGGGCAAGTTCAACGGCGCCACCGGCACGTACGGAGCGCACGTCGTGGCCGTACCGGAAGCCGACTGGCAGTCGGTCTCCCGCACCTTCGTCGAGGGGCTGGGACTGGTCTGGAACCCGCTGACCACCCAGATCGAGTCCCACGACTGGCAGGCCGAGCTCTACTCCGACGTCGCCCGCTTCAACCGGATCGCCCACAACCTGGCCACCGACGTGTGGACCTACATCTCGCTGGGCTACTTCCACCAGCGCCTGAGCGCGCAGGGCTCCACCGGCTCGTCGACCATGCCGCACAAGGTCAACCCGATCCGCTTCGAGAACGGCGAGGCCAACCTGGAGATCTCCTGCGCCCTGCTGGAGACGCTGGCCGCCACGCTGGTCACCTCGCGCCTCCAGCGGGACCTGACCGACTCCACCACGCAGCGCAATGCGGGCGTGGCCCTGGGGCACTCGCTGCTGGCGATCGACAACATCCGGCGCGGTCTGGCCGGGCTCGACGTCGACGCCGCCCGGCTGGAGGCGGATCTCGACGCCACGTGGGAGGTCCTCGGCGAACCCGTCCAGCAGGCGATGCGGGCGGCGTCGGTGGCCGGCGCGACCGGCATGGCCGACCCCTACGAACGGCTCAAGAAGCTCACCCGCGGCAAGCGGGTGACTTCCGAGGCCATGCGCGCCTTCATCTCCGGCCTGGGGATGCCCGACGACGTCGAGGCCCGGCTGCTGGCCCTCACGCCCGCGACCTACACGGGCCTGGCCGCCCGACTGGTCGGGCACCTGGACGACTGACACCGGCCGCATCGGCGCACACCCCGCCCGCGCCTCAGCGGCATCTCGAATGGTGGGACGGGTGTGCGTCTGGTCTGCGGCTCCGTTGAGGACGTGGCTGACGGCTTGCGGGCGTGCCGCCGGGTGGTCCTCAGCCGGCGATGGCCGGCACGGGCCGCGGCGGCGGTGCCGTCTCTCAGAGCGCGAACGCCGCCCCGAATACCCCCGATTCTGTTGCCTCATCATTCGGTGCTGCATTTCCTGCCCCTGATGGGTGGGCAGTGAAAGCGGCTGAGAAGGTAAAGGCATTGTTCTTCAGGATCCGAGGCCGGAGGCAATACAAATGTCGTCATCCAGGACCCGTATAGGACGAGCGGATCTTCGGGGCCGCGATCCACTCCCTCTCCGTCCGATGGGACGGCGGAAGGAATCATCGCGGATAGGTGCAGCCGTTGGCGTACATGGGTTTATGGGCTTTCCGCAATGGCAGGGGAAGGCGATTCTGCACGGCAGGGTCCCAGGCGTCGAGAACACTCGAGCCTCTCATGCGCGGGCGCAGGACCGCGCCCCCGATCCTCAGGAATCGACAGTCCTAACGCAAGAACCGCGCTCTCGGTTCCGCCATGACATCCACTAACGAAGTTTGATGACGCGCATGGCAACCGTTGTGAGGCCAATGGCTGTGGCAGTGAGGACCAGCGCCGCCCCCAGTAGTGGGGCGACGTCGGCACCAGTGAGGCCGCCGGAACCGGCGAACGCCGTGGAGCCGAGGTTCAAGGTGCGAGTGTTAAGTGCCTGCGGTAATGCATAGCTGAGTGGGTGGAGAGCATCTGAGGTGACGGCGGCTATGCTGGCGACGCACCCCAACAAGCAGATCGCCACGGGGACAGCGAAGGACTTCAGCAGCATCGACAGCATGGATTGGAACGCGATCAGGGGCAGCGCCACGATCACGGAGAGCGCACCGACGGCGGCGAACTGCCACGAGACGGCCCCGTCAAGGCGCAGGACAACGACGCCGGAGGCAACGGTGCCGCCAACGAGAACGAGCTGCATGAACGCGACGGGGACCGCGATAACGACGACCTTTGCGAGCACGAGCCGGGCCGGGCGCCGGGTACCGGTGAGCAGGAGGTTCCAGTTGGTCCCGCGGTGCTCCATGCGCCAGGCGGTGGCGGTAAGCAGAGCGATACCCATGGAGTAGAACAAGAGACTGTAGAAAAGCGTCACCTGAGAGGTGAAGGAAGCCCAGCCGGCGTTGAGTGCGTCAGGGTTGTTAGCCAGGTTGATGGTCCCGGTGATCACCGCCAGGAGCGGAAGGGCGAGGGCTATGAGCCAGATGGAGGATCGCTTGAGCTTAATGAGTTCTGCGCGGAACACAAGTTTCACCTTTCAGTCCGGTCAAGACGGCGTGTCATCTGAATGAATACGGCACCGACGAGAAGGAGGAAGCCGGCGATCCAGACATAGTCCGGGGTAATGTAGATAATGTTGTCGCCTTGTTGACCGACGTAGGAGATCATCGCGTAGTAACCCCAGGGTATGAAGCGCGCGACGGCACCGGGCATGAGCAGTGTGAACACAGCGAGGAAGGCGCCGAGCATTCCGATCCCCACACTCATGAGCTGGTTCTCGCCGACGCAGGCCAGCCAGATGTGCAGCGCCAGGAAGGCAATGTCGACCAGGAGCAGAAGGAGAGTGTAGCCGACCCAGGGGCCGGCGTTGATCGGCACGTGGATGCCGACGAGCGCCCCGACCGCAAGGACGAGAAACGTCTGCCCGATGACCGCGGGAGTCAGGACGAGACTGAGCGCGGCGAGCTTGGCTCGGCACAGTGCACCAGGGCTGTAGCCGGCGGTGGCGGCGAGCTGCCAGCCGGCGCCTGAGTGCTCGATATCGGTCTGCCGGCTGGCCAGGACCGCGGTGAGAATGGGTGAGGTCATCGCCGCCATGAAGGCGTACGACATCATCAGTGTCGCCCAAGGCATAGCCTCGGGATCGTCAAAAGTTCGACGCGTGCTGCCGGAGAACAGTGAGATGCTCGACAGCGCGACGACGGCGAGCACCAGGGCCGTGGTGGTCAGCCCGGTACGCAGGCGACGCATCTTGCGGAGCTCGAGTCGGATCGCCCGGTTCACAGCAGCCCCCCGCGCCCGGTAAGGTCCATGAACACGTCCTCCAGACTCTGCTGCACCCGTCGTACACCGTGGATCGGGACACCCGCGACCGCGAGGCGGTACACGAGCTCAGCGGTCTGGTCCTTGCCGAGGCCGCTGACCCGGATGCCTTCCGCGATGGGGGTCGCCGTGATCCCCTGCGCGAGGGCGGCCCGGGCGTCGGGCGTCTCAATGACAAGATCGGGAATCGAGTGTTCGAAGAGCTGGTCACGAGTACCTTGAAAGATCATCCTCCCGTTCGCGAGAATTCCCAGGACATTCGCCATCTTGTCGATCTCGTCGAGCAGGTGGCTGGAGACCATGACGGTGATTCCGTGCCCGGCAAGCCTGATCAGCAGGGTACGGATCTCCTCGATCCCAGCCGGATCCAGACCGTTCGTCGGCTCGTCGAGGATCAGCAGGGCAGGGTCGCGCGCCAGAGCCATAGCGATCCCGAGGCGCTGCTTCATACCCAGTGAGTAGTTGCGCACAAGCTTGTTCTTGTGCTCGGTCAGCCGAACCGTCTCCAGGGCGTGCTCGATCTGAACGGCGGAGAGATCAAGCATGTCCTGCACGATCCTCATGTTCTCCAGCCCGGTGAGGTGCCCATAACCGGGAGGGGCCTCGATCATCGATCCGATGGACGGAAGCATTCGTGTACGAGAGGCGGGCGTGAGGTCCTGTTCGAAGACTCTGATCTCGCCCTCAGTGGGCCGGGTGAGACCGAGGAGCATCTTCATCGTCGTCGATTTCCCGGACCCGTTCGGTCCGAGGAACCCGTAGATCGCTCCTTGCGGCACGTCCAAGTTCAGCGAGTCGACGGCGACATGCGTCTTGAAGCGCTTCGTCAGGTTCGACGTAGTGATGGCGGCACTCATGTCAGATCCTCGTTCCGCGTGGCATGGTCCTCATCATGCCCGCCGGCTCGGACGGCGTGAATCGTGCCCGGAGACGATTCCTGACCGATACCTGCGCAGGAGTCTGCACCGAAGGTAGGACCGGGTCCGGCCCGTCACGTCACAGTCAGGCACCGCGATCGGACGCGTCCCCGCCCCCCGGACCCTCCGGACCGCCCGCCGACTCGGACGAGACGGGCAGCACCCCGTTGCGGTGCGCCCACAGGACCAGCTGGACACGGTCCCGAGCTCCAAGCTTGGACAGAACACGTCCAACGTGAGATTTGACCGTCACCTCCGAAATACACAGGTGCTGCGCTATCTCCAGATTCGACATCCCCGACGTCACGAGACGAAACACTGTGGCCTCACGGTCAGTGAGCTCCCGCAAGGCCGGCGCTCCGCGCCGGGGCGCTTCGTGCTCCACGAGCCTGCGCAGGAGACGCCGACCGGTAGCAGGAGCCACCGTCAGCGTGCCATGGTGAGCCGACCGGATCGCGTCGACCAGCTGGTCGGCGGTGCTGTCCTTGAGAACGAAACCGGTCGCACCCGCCTTGAGCATCCGCACGGCATAGGCGTCATTATCGAAGATCGTCAGCCCCAGGACTCGAATGCTCCCGTCCTCCTGAACAATCGTGCGCGTCGCCTCTATCCCGTCGACGCCCGGCATCCTGACATCCATCAAGATGACGTCAGGTCGTCTGGCGCGCGCCAGAGCGATAGCCTCACGCCCGTTGGAGGCGACGCCCACAACACGCATCGCCGGTTGCGCGTCGACGATACGCGTGAAACCGTCACGCACCAGCCCTTGGTCGTCGACGATCAGAACGGTGATCACCTGACTCGTTGAGCTCACGACACCTTCCCCGCCGGCCCAGGAGCGAGCGGCCACACGGTCTTGACGGTGAACTCCTCCCCAGCGCGAATCTGTGCTTGCGCACCGTACAGGGCACAGCGACGCCGGATGCCGCTGAGTCCTCGACAGTGCTCGACAGCCGCCAGATCGACGTCGTCCTTGAGCGGGTTGACAACCGTCACCGTCAGCTCTTGCGATGTCCACTCCAGCGTCAGCTTGGCCTGTCGGGTGCTGCCATGACGCAAAGCATTAGTCATGGACTCTTGGACGACTCGGTAGATCGCCAGAGCCATCCCCTGCGGCAGGTCCACACGCTCCCCACTGTCGACTCGCCGAACATTGAGCCCGGCCTGCTCGAAGGTTGCGAGCAGACTACCCAGGTCCTCAAGACCCGGCGAGGGCTGCGTGCCGGGACTCTCCTCGTAGGAGGCCAGAAGCCCCCGGACCTCATCAAGGGCGGTTCGTCCGGTCTGCGAGATGCGTGTGAACAACTCACGCGGCTCGCCGTCGACGGAGATAGCCCGCCCGCTCTCCGCCTGCACGATGATCCCGGTCAGGGTATGAGCGAGCACATCGTGGATGTCATTGCTCATACGCTCATGCTCCTCGTAAGCGGCCAGACGGATCCGGGCCTCGGCGTCGTGCTCGGCGAGAACCCGACGTCGCTCGGCCTCAGCCAGGGCCTCCCGACGCTGACGTTCCACTAATCCCACGGACCAGGAAGCAATCATGCAGGCGACGATAACGATGACGGGAGAGAAGCCTCGAGGCGAGCTGCGCACGCCCTCGCCGAGCACGACCCTAAAAAGCAGGACGCCTACGTAGACGACGCCCGTCACAAGACCGACCCGACGGGCCCGTACCGACGCGTACGACGCCACCGTGTACACCGCAACCAGAACAAGCAGGTCACCGGGGAACAACAACCTGCTGTCAACCAGCAGATGCGCACAGGAGATCGCCGCGACGGCGCTCGCGAACACCCACGGCAACGTGCGACGGAGCACCAGCACCGCCGCCATCACCGCCGACCAAAGCCAGTCCGGCTGCCCCGACACGCCCAGTCCCAGGCACACGAGGACAGCGGCGACGGCAGACGCCGCGTCCACCTGCCATCGAGCACGCGACACACTCACCATGCTCGCAGTCTAGCCTCGGCGCCCCTCCCCCGACGACATCCACCCAGAATTCATACGACAGTCGTCATACTCAAGTATGAGCCACAATGACACTCAGGCCGCGGACCAGCCCAACCTCCTTATCAAGAAGGCGAGTATCCTAGCCCCGGTCGTCGCCCAGATGAAGAACCACAAGCTGCTCGCCTCCTACCAAAACAATCTGGTTCGGCGAATCCAAACCGACGGTCTTCGACCAGGACTGGCCTACGGGGTCATAAGCGTGCGCGGCCTCATGCTCGGCACCGCCGGAGCCCTCTACGCCTTGAATGCCATCCACCACTCGGCCCTGCCCAACCCTCTCCTCCTTGAACCCCCGCTCACCAACGAACCCGGCATTAATAATCCTTGATACGAAGCGAACTGACCGACACGAGCGAGAGCGATGGAGGGCCATGAAGGCGACGGAGCCGCCCGGTCCCCCGACGGCGTCGAGAGTCTCAGCCTGTCTCAGCCTCTGAGCGCTCCGGACGCTCATCCCCGCGCCGAGGCACCGGCGACGCCGGGTCCGCCGAGCAGGTACCGGGCGCACACGCCGGCGACGCACTCCTCGGCCGGGTTGACGCCGAGGCGGTTGGCGTCGATGTGCAGCAGGTCGAGCGCCCGGCGCCCACCTGCGCCCGCACCGATCCGGCCTACGGTGCGGGCGGCGTCGTCGGCCACCTGCGAAGTCAGTTCGTCGGCGTGCTCCCAGCCGGGCGTTCCGTTCAGGGGGAACTCGAGGACCTGCCGCACCACGGCCCCCAGCGCGGCCCCGTCGCGCAGACGCTCGGGCAGGCGGTACCCCCACATGCGCAGGTGGGCCGCCAGCAGCTCGTCCGCGGGCAGCGGCCCGGCGACGGCCGCGTTCGCCAGCAGGCGGGCGACCAGGCCGACCCTCCCCACAGGTCGCGGGACCTTCCACACCCGGTTGTCCAAGCACCAGCGGCTGGAGATGTCGAAGTGGCTCTCGGCCCCCTCGGCCCCCTTCGGACCGCCGTACTTGGCGTACTCGGGCCCGTACACGGCGCATGCAACGCCGGGGCGCCCGCTCCCGCCGCCGGAGGTCAGCGGATCGGAGACGAGGCGCTCGAGCGCGCGCACGGGGGCGCGACGGGCCGCGGCGTCCAGGATGTCGAGGCGTGCGAATACCTCATCCAGGGTGTCGGGAGCGGCCTGGACCCGCAAACGCAGGTGGTGACCGCGCAGGTCGACGAATCGCAGGAAGTGGGCCGAGCGGATGGGCCAGTGGGCACGGACCGCGTCGAGCCAGTGCGCGAGGCGAGGCATCAGCGCATCCGTGTCGTCTCCGCCGGCGCAGTAGATGCGCGCGTACAGCCAGTCGATCTGCTGGCCCCGTCCGACCGCGGCCGTCCCGTCCGGCCCGGAGGACACGGCCATCCCGTCCGTGTCGCGAATCCCGTCGACGCCGTCGTCGAGCGCTCTCATCGCATGTCTCCGTCGTTCTTGGGCCACTGCAGGCCGACGAGGTACTCCAGCGCCGTCGTCCGACCGGAAGGTGTGACCCCCGCTTGCTGGTCGCGGGCCGGCAGCGCCTCGATGAGACTGAGATGCTCGGCGGCGGGGTCGATCCAGCCGTGCAGCGCCAGCAGGGAGGCCGGAGAGCGCAAGTCGACGTAGCGCGGCTTGTGCTCATCGAAGGTGGCGGCGCGGGAGACCGCGTCCGGTCCTCGATGCTGGTGGACGTAAACCTCGGCGGGGATCCCCCAGCGTTCGCGCAGGCTCGCGACTCGCACGAGGGTCGCCGCCGAATCCCGGTCCAGGAGCCCGGCCACGTGGCCGGCCGGGAAGATCCATGACTGCCGCCGAGTGACCAGGCGCCCGTGAACGGTCCGCGGGGAATGAACCGGTTCGTCCGGCAGCGGGTCCATCCGCCGACGTCGGCTGGTCCAGTGGTCCGCCATGGGCGCCAACCGGGCCCACGGGTCGCTCAGAAGAACCAGCCAGGCGAGATATCCCCCGAGGCGGTGCTGCGAGATGAGTCCGAGGTAGGCCAGCCCGACCGGTCCCCGGGCGTCGGCCAGGAACAGGGTGTCGGTGCGCGGGTCATGGGCGAGCCGCAGCGAGCTCAGGGGAACGGCCTGCGCGGACTCGGGCTCGCCGGGCAGGCCGAGCGGAGGCAGGACGCCGCAGGAGACGGCCTGGGCGGTGTTGCAGTCCGTGGAGACTTGGATCTCCAGTACCCGGTCGATGCCCCAGGCGGCGCGGATCCCTCGTGCCAGGCGCTGGCGGTACTGCCTGCCGAGCAGCCGATGGAAGCGGGCCTGGAGGGCGCCGTTGCCGTTGGTGAAGGCGTTGACCACTGTCAGACGTCCGCCGCTGCCCGCACCAGCGGGTTCGTCGGTCCGGTCGTCGTCGGCCGAGGCCCTCCGGCCGACGACAACCGGCTGGAGGTAGGCGCCCACGTGCCGCGGCGAGGCCGACACCCCACCGGGCATGGCGGCGCGCTCGGGGTCGGGTCCGGAGGCGAGGTCCTGCCCTGCGGCGCGCAGCATCTGCGCATCGCCGTCGGGGGCGTGCGCCAGACTCATGAAGAAGGCGAGCGGGTCCTCGCACACCCCGCCGCGCCCGTACCGGGCGACGTACCGCTCCACCATGAGGTCGTAGATGCGGGAGCGGGTCACCCACGGGTCGACGAGCCCGGCCAGGGTCTCGACGTCCCGGCGGAAGGTCACCTGCTCCATCGGGTCGGTGCGCTCCCCTCGGGACTCGCAGTCCTCGTAGAGCAGGCCTGCCGGCCTGGCCCCCAGTTCGTGGTCGGGGAAGACCCGCTGCGCCAGGCGCCCGGCGTCGGCGAGCCTCTCGGCCCGATCGGTCCCGTCCTCAACGGTGACGGCCCGCCCGAGCTCGACCAGTCGGCCGAGGTCCTCGGCCCACGCGCCCCGCTGGCTCTCGGAAAGTGTGGCGGCCAGGGCGGGGAAGGGGTCCTCGCCGCGCGCCCACGGGGAATGCGGGCGCACGGCGCCGGAGGCGAGCAGACGGCGCAGGCGCAATCGCGGGTCCCGGCCGCCGACGAGTCGGACGGCCTCGCGCACGCTCACCGGCGGGGCGTCGGTGAGCCCGCCGGTCAGGCGGTCGTGGGCGGCGGCGAGCCACCGAGCGGGTTGGATCTCCTCGCGTCGGAAGATCATGCCGTTGGCGTAGTCGTGTTCGGCGACGACGGTCAGCGCCGGGCCCGTGGCCGGTCGGGCGGCGTCGGCCGCTCCGACCGGGTCGGTCGCAAGGCCCGCCGCCTCCCCCTTGTCGGTCCCGGCCGGGACGACGTCGTCGCGGACGGTCGCGGCCTCCAGGCGCAGGTGGCCGGCGGGGTCGAGGTCGCGGGCCACGGCCATGAGGATGCCGTGGGCCAGGTGGAGCGCCACAGTGCAGCGGCGACGTCCGCGGGCCGGCCGGCCCGCCTCGCTGACGGTGGTCAATCCGGAGAAGGGGCTGGTTTTCAGGGCGGTGCGACTCGCGAGCGAGTAGAGCGTGCGCAGGACACGCGGATCGTCGAGTCTGCGTCCGCGCCTGGCCAGCGTCGACACCAGGGCGGGGGCGGCTATGGCCACGGAGCGCAGGTAGTCGGGGTCGTCGAGGCTGTGGGCCAGTAGGGCGCGGCTGTTCTCCAGGTCGGCGGCCACCGCCTTGTCCAGGCGGGTGCGCGCGTTACGACGTTGGGCCATCAGGCGGTCCCAGTCGATGAGCATGGCGCCGATGTCCGAGGGCAGGCCGGCCCGTACCCGCGCCGACAGGCCGCTGGCGCGTGACTGGAACACCTTCCTTTTGGCGTGCAGGACCGCTCGTCGCTCGTCGCGATCCAGCAGCGGGATGAGCTCGTACAGGGGGTCGAGGAGTCGCCCGGCGGCCCGCTCCGTCTCCCGGTCGAGGCGGCGCACCTCCTCCAGGGCCGCGATCAGGGCGTTCTGCGGACGCGGGACGGCGCAGGCGGGGAGCCCGCCCAGGCGCACGAGGGTGGGCAGCATCAGGGCCGGACGGCCGGATGCCGGGGCGGGCGGCGCCGACGCCGCGGATGCCGGGGCGGGCGGGGCTGCGGGGCCGGAGGACGTCATGCGAGCAGACCTTTCACGATGCCGATCACGATGAAGAGCACCCACGTGACGCTCACTACGGTGCCGACCACACCAAGCAGGACGCACAGTAGGCCGTAGACGGCGTAGGCCGCGCGCACGGTGGGCCGCATTCGGGCCAGGGCCGGGGGCAGCGGGGTGCGGGTGACGGCGCAGCGCAGGATGAGGGTGGAGCGACCGCGCAGGTTGACCGAGCCGGTCAGAGCCTCGACGGTCGCCACGCCGTCGGACTGGGTCAGGGGGTTGAGGTTAGTGATGAGCATGGTCAGCTGGAAGGCGCACAGGGTCAGGGCTACCTGCCGCACTGTGCCCGAGGAGGCGACTGCGACGGCGGCCTCCGCCCCGCACACGACGCCGTCGGAGCACACGCCCGCGATGGCGAGCATGGCGCGCCCGAGCCGCGAGCGCGCCCGGTAGGAGTCGGTGCGGTCGACGTAAGCGATCGGCAGCACCCAGAACATGAAGGCCACGCCCAGTCCGCGCACGGGCGTGCCGAGGTAGCCTGCGACGATCGCGTGCCAGGATTCGTGCCCGACGATGCTCACCAGCTGGATGGCGACGGCGATGAAGAATACGCGCGCCGGTGGGCGGGGGCCCCCGGACAGGTTGATCAGGCTCGCCGCACCGGCCGCGTAGCCTCCCGCCGCCGCAAGGAGGAAGAGTCCGCTGAGCGTGCGCACCGGCAGGTGGTGGAGGGCCGCCGCCACGGGTGCGACGGCTCGCCGGTAGGTGCGGATGAGCATGAATCGGGGCAGCATCCAGCCTCCGCTCCAGCGGGGCGGCTGGATCTGCTCGTGCCGTCCGACGTGCGGGGGTGCGACGTGCCGGCCGTCGACGCGTTTGCGGGCGCGTTCGGACGGTCGGGTCCTGAGCGGCGGGCCGCCCTCCAGCAGGCTCTTGGAGCGCAGGTAGTCCACGAGGCGGGTGATGCGCTGCCTGCCGGCGTCGTCGATCTGCTGGGGCAGCT
>ERZ773070.1097-NODE-1097-length-17381-cov-10.146716_pt1 | contig 17381 bp, 22 predicted proteins | sample MGYA00580618_ERZ773070 | MGnify/ENA primary metagenome ERZ773070 (study PRJEB29015, sample SAMEA2738023) | human oral metagenome | biome: human oral; feature: human-associated habitat; material: dental | place: China | collected 2019 ... | reverse complement strand
TAGATAAATATCTTGCATATAAAGAAAAAAACAGAATATCAGAAAAGTTTTTACTTACACTTGCATTATGTTTTGGGATAATAGGTGCAGTTTTAGGTATGAAAGTTTTTAGACATAAAACTAAAAAAAATTCATTTAAGATTTCTATAACTTTAATAATAATAATACAAGTTATGATTATATATTTTGTATTTACTAATAAGGAAGTTTTAGATGTAATAATAAATTTAATAGGAATATGGTAAAAAAAGTATGGATGAAGAAAGATTTGATGATGAAAAAAGTGTTTTAGGTGAGAAGGCAGGACAGCTTAAGGATAAAGCAATAGATAAAGCGAAAGATACAGCAAAAAAAGAAGTTAAAAAACAAGCAAAAAAAGTTGCTAAAGAATTTGGAAAAAAAGCGGCTGAAGAGGGAGCTAAAGCAGCTGCACAAACAGCAGTTACAACAGGTTCTGGAGGAGCAGTAGCTGCAGCAGGAACAACAGCAGGGGGAACGGTTGCAGCAGGAGGTGCAGCTTTTGCGATTGGTACTGTTGCAATGATAGCATTGATTATATTAATAGTAATATTACTTATAGGACTTATATCTGCAATTATATTTATGCCATCTTTTATATTATCAACAATTAAAGAATGGATTGAAACTGGAATAACAGGAGTTGTTCATTGGCTAGGTGGAGATGAGTCTAAATTTAAGAGAGAAGAAATGGTTCATATTTTGGATAATGCAACATATATAAGAAGAATGGGATTTAACTTATATAATGATGGATTTATATACAAAAAGGTTGATCAAGTAAAAGCAGAAGCAGAGTTAGCAAAGAAAAATAAGAAAAAAGATAAGGACAAAGATAAAGATAAAGTAGAAACGGTTGATAAAAAAATAAAAGCAGGCGAAATAACAGAAGATGATACATATGTTACAAGTGAAGGAATATATGAAGATGAGTCTCGGAAATGTTAAGATGGTAGATTATGAAAATAGTCCACTTATGCTATATACATGGATTGATGGTTATACATATTTTATAGATAAGTTTCCAGGAATATGGGGAAATATAGGAAAAACTGTAGGACGGAATATTTGGATGGATAGGTGAAACATATACATCATTCTTTGGATCAGATGAAGATAAAGAAAAAAAAGAACAAAAAGATTCAGGGGCAACAAAATTCCCAGGAATGATTGATATTGTGGATGAAAGTAGAAAGAGTTTTTTAGATAAATTACAAAATAGAGCTCCTCGTACACAAATAGATTTAGATACATATACATTAAGAACAGAAGCAAAAGACTTTTTTGGAAATAATAGGAGTAATATAAACTATGTTTATGATATTCAAGGATGGATTGGTAGATATGGATTACCACTTAACTTACTTCTTACAATGCATAAAGCTACAAATGCACCAGATATGATTTCAGAACTTATAAAAGGAACAAAATATGAAAACGGAAAATATGAAAAAACAAAATTAACTATGGAGTTAAAAGAAGTAAAAGGGGTAGCAACATTACAAATAACTTTACCACAAGATTTAGGTTTTAATGGTAAATTATATAATGCAAGTGGAGAAGAATTAAAAGCACCCATAAATACAAGTCAAGCATTATATTATAAATCATCTTCAGGAAATCTACATGAAATAAAAGATAAATCAGTTGCAGTTGATGCCTCAGGAAATCCTATAACTAATGCAGGTGGAACTATGGCAATAGGTGAAGGAAATATGTTCCAAAGAAATGGATTATATGGACTTTTAGATAAAGGTTATACAGAAGATGATGTAAATTCAGCACTTAAAACAGTAGTAGATAAGTTTGGAAAAGGAAAACAAAGTGTAGAAATAAGTAAAGTTGTCCCTTTAATTACAGATGTTAAAAATCATTGGTATAGAGATGTATATTTTAGACAAAAAAAAGGTGATAAATATGTTGACTTAGATGCGGACTATCTTGCTAAAACAGGTGAGTTATGGCTTGAACGTGATAAAGATGGGAACATAAAGGAAAAACAACAAGAAAAAGACTGGAGTGCATATGATCCATTAACAGAAAAAGATAAAGAAGACTTAAAACAAAGACAAAGTGGAGGAACAGAACAGGTTACAAATATAACAGCAGCAGATGTTGATGATGAAGAAAAAACATTAATTGGAAGTTTTTTAGGAGCAAATAATACAGCAGATTTAAAAGAAGCAATAGGTAAACTTCGGAGAAATATTTGGAGAAAATAAAATACAGCTTAAAGAAACATATAGTGAAGATGTGTTTAAACAATATCAAGATGGTAAAAGAGGTATAACAAATAAAAGACTTTTAGATCTTATAAACAACTATGCTTGGTACAAATATGATGGAAGTGAAGGAACAGCAAAACAAATAAATGATGATAGAGAAAAAAACTCAAAGAATATATTACAAAAATTGGATGGAAATACTAATCCATTAAAAAAGAAGATAACATTTTCAGATAATGTGCTTCAAGCAGGAGTATTATTACAACAATCAGATGATTTAGATTCAAAATATGCATATAAGGATTTAAAAGAATTACTTGTAGATTTAAAATATTATAAGAGAGAAGATTTAAAAGATCCTATAAGAAAGGTACTTACATGGCCATTATATAATGGAACAATGGGAGAAACATGGCCATCTGGTGAAAAAAACAAAGATATTAATAAATATGGTGTTAAGATTTTATCAGAAGAAGCTATAAAAGCTGAATTTGGTGCTACAGAAAGTACCCATGAGAAAATAGAAGTTGAAAGAATAGAATTACAAATTCAGCAAATAAGAAGAGATATTGATAAGACTAAAAAAGATTCAAGTTTAAATGAAGAAGATAGAAAGAAAAAAATTGATGAATTAGAAAAAGAATTAGAAACACAAAAGAAAAAACTTTTAGAAACACAACTTAGATTATTAGAAGAATCAACAATAAGAATAGCAGCAAAAGGTACAGATGAAGAAATAGCAGAAGCATTAAAGAATCTGAAACAAGAGCTTAGTAAAGAAACAAATGAGACTAAAAAATCAAGTTTAGAAAAAAGAATAAAAATTTTAGAAGATGAACAAAAACGTAGGAAAAATAAAAAAGATAACAAGGATAAAAAAGATGGTGATACATCAAGTACAGTAGATCCAAACACAAATACATCATCAAATGGTGGATCAGGCTCTTCTGGAGTTACAGGAGGCAGTAATGATATAGATCCAAGTAATACAAAAACAAGTGCAAGTGGAAAGTCTAAGTTTATGCAAGTAAGACAAGCAATTGTAGCAGCAGGACAAAAGACAGGTATAGAATCTGGGCTTTTAGCAGCAATTGCAGGTAATGAAAGTGGTTTTAATCCTAATGCAACTGGTGGTCCTCGGAACAACAGTTACAGGAATAATGCAAATTCGTCCAAAAGACTGGGCAGATCGGATATAAATGGGGGAAAAAATATGGTGTAAGTGCAACACCTCAACCTAAAAATAATGAACAAGCAGTCCTTTGGGTTGCATCAAGATTTGCAAATGCTAGGGATTCAGGATATTTTCAAAAAATTGGTATTAGTAATCCTACAGGTTTAGATTTCTATATGATACATTTTCTTGGAGAAGGTGGTTATAAGAAATTTTCAAAAAATTTAAATAAACCAATGGCAAGTATAATGCCTAAAGAAGCAAGATATAATAAGGCAATCTTTTATGATAAAGGTGGGCGTATGAGAACAGGTAATGAAATAAAACAATTTATGCTTAACAAGCTTAAAAAATCATATAAAGAATATGGAATTGATTTACCATTTTCACTTATGAATATGACAATAGACACATCAACAGGTGCAACTAGTGGAGGTGGCGGAATAGGCACACCAAATAGTGGAACTGGAGGTGGTTCATCATCTAATAATTCTGGAGAAAATGGAAGCACACCTTCAGGACCAAAGCCAAGTAAAGGTATAAAAGATGATCCAGTATATAATAAGCTAAAAGCTAGATATGGTACGGGATATAAAGAAGATGAATTTGTTGTATCACCGGTTACAGGTAAACTTGAAAAAGGAAAAGATGGTGAAATTATAATAAAAGCACTAGATGAAGATGATTTACCAAATGTTCCAGAAGGTTATAAGAGATTTTACGAAACTGAATATAAAGGAATAATTGCAGGATATAAGATAAAAATAGAAGGTGTTGAAGAAGTAACATCAGATAAAAAAGGAAAATATAAAGAACAAATAAGTAAAAATGCTTTAAATAAAATTGCTAATAAAGAAGAAAGAGAAAAAGTAGAAAAGATAGAAAAAGAAAAAAAAGATGCACCAGAAAAACAAGGTGATTATGTTAAAGAAGGTACTATAATAGGTAAAGTAAAAGATGCAAGTCAAACAGGTGCAATAACTATTACAATGTATAATAATGATGAAAGTATTGTAGATAGACCAGCAGATTATTTTGTAAGAAACATGAAATCTAGTGGATTTAATATAAAAATAGATGAAAATTATGATACAAGAACTTCTACATATGATGGAGAATTACCAGAAGAAATATTTAATGAGTTAGATCCAGATGATCCAGAATCAGCAAATATATTTAAGAGTATGTTTGCAGGATGGGTTCAAGGCAAAGAAACAATTATGGAACAAGATCCACAAGCATTTTTAAATATGCAAAAAGAATATGGTGTTAATGCAATATTTGCAGCTGCAGTAACGATGATAGAAAATACTCGGAGGTACAAATTTAAAAATAGGTGGAAACAATTATTTCAGTCAAAAAACAGCATCTGGTGGTTGGAGAACATTTGCAAGTATCCAAGATTCACTTAATGCATTTGGACAAAATATTGCAAGAGGAAAATATTACTATAATACAGGAAAATATGATGTAAGGGCAATTCGGACCTACATATTGTGAAAGAACTAGTGGTGATAAACAGTGGGAAGATTATGTTGTGGAATTTATGACAAAAGCTCTTACAAAAGCACAAGAGGCAGGTTATTAATATGAATAGAAGAAAAGGAAAATTAAAAGATTTGAGTAAAAAAATAACAAAAATGATAATGATATTGTTTGTAATTGCTTTAACGGTTACAATTATAATCAAAAATGATACAGACAATGAAAATATAACAGGGAAAAATATCTTTTATTTAGCAAAAGATAATTCTGATAAGATGACAATTATAGCATCACCACCTATAACAACTGAAAGAGCAAAAAAGGTTAAAGAAAAAGAAGAAAAAGAAAAATCAGGTAAAGGTACTATGTTTTCTGAAATGTATTTAGGAGAAAAGAAAGAAACAAGTTTTCCTAAAGGAAATAATAAGTGGAATGTACCACTTATGATGCAAAATGGTATAACATTACCTTTTGGATCAGGAACAGTATCAACACATGGATGTGGTCCAGCTGTGTGTGCAATGATTTTAAGTACAATGAATAAACAAAATGTATCAATAGAAGAATTAGCAACAAGATATATTAATTATAGTAATTCTAATGGAAGTGATATAGGACTTTTGAAAGTTGCAGCATTTGAACTTAGTAAAGGAACTATAGAAGTAGAGGAAACTACAGACAGAAAAGTTATGCTTGAAAATTTAGAAAAAGGTAATTTAGTTGCAGTACTTGTAAAAAATTCGAAGTGGGCACCAGATTACATACATTGGGTTGTATATAGAGATACTACAGATAAAGGAGAAGTATATATAAATGATCCAACATCTGTGGTAAATACAAATAATGGACCATATAATTTAGATGAATATGAAGGACAAGTTATTAAATATGCTATCTTTGTAAACAAAAAATAGATAAATAAATAATGTAAAATACACACCAATAATAATGGTGTGTATTTTTAAAGGTTAATGTCAAGAATCGAGGAAGTATCTATTTAAAAAAGCTAGTTACTATCAAATTAATGTAAGAAAAAATAAAAAAGCTTGATTTAACAAGCTTTGTAAACATTATTATTTGGTTGCGGAGGCAAGACTCGAACTTGCGACCTTCGGGTTATGAGCCCGACGAGCTTCCATCTGCTCCACTCCGCGATACAAATAAAGTATAGCATAGTTATAAATTCTTGTCAAATAAGGGAATTAAAAATATGATTTAAATTTACTATGAATTAAATTCCAGCTTATATATTTGACAATTAATTAGAAATATAGTATTATTAACTTACGAAAAAGAAGAAATGATTCTCACCTTAAGATTATGTTAGGACTAAGGTTAATAATATAATATTGGACACATGATAAATGTGTTGTATATTTTATGTAGACTTTCTTTTTTTTGGTAAGTCTATTTTTTTGGAGGTAAGATATAAAAGGACAAATAATGAATGACCAAATTAAGGTCAAGAAGTTAAAGGTTATTGATGAAAATGGTGAACAACTGGGAGTAATGGATACAGATAAAGCACAAGAAATTGCAGATTCAAAAGGATTAGATTTAGTTTTAGTATCTCCAGATACAGAAAATCCTGTAGCAAGAATTATGGATTATGGGAAGATGGCATTTGAAAGAGCTAAAAAACAAAAAGAATCTAAAAAGAATTCTAAAATGGCAGAAACAAAAGAAATTAGATTATCTGCTAATATTGCAACACATGATATGAATTTTAAAGTTAAAAATGCTAGAGAATTTTTAAATAAAGGAAATAGGGTTAAAGTAACAATGAGATTCAGAGGGAGAGAAATTGTTAAAACTGATATGGGTAAAGAAGTATTAGTTAAATTTGCAGAAGAATTAGAAGAAATTGCAGATGTATCAAAACAACCATCACTAGAAGGTAAATCAATGTATATGATATTATCAAAGAAAAAATAGTATATTTTGAAGGAGGAATATATGCCAAAAATAAAAACAAATAGAGCAGCAGCAAAAAGATATGCTCATACAGGAACAGGTAAGTTAAAAAGAACTAAAGCAAATAGAAGACACTTATTAGCAAACAAAACAAAGAGACAAAAGAAAACAGCAAGAGTACAAGATGGAATGGTTGACAAATCAAGAGTAAAACAAATTAAAAAACTATTACCATATGGAAAGATTAAATAGGAGGTAGGAAATGGCAAGAATAAAAGCAGGTAAAACTACTAGAAAAAGACATAAAAAAGTAATAAAACAAGCTAAAGGATATTTCGGAAGAAAAGGTACAAACTACAAAATAGCTAAACAAGCTGTTATGAAATCAGGAGTTTATGCATATTTCGGAAGAAAGAGAAGAAAAAGAGAATTTAGAAAACTTTGGATAATAAGAATAAATGCAGCAGCAAGAGCAAACAATGTTACTTACAGTCAATTAATAAACGGTTTAAAGAAAGCTAATATAAACATTAACAGAAAAATGTTAGCAGAAATGGCTGTAAATGATGCACAAGGATTTAAAGCTTTAGTAGAAAAAATAACAAAATAATTAAGGAATATTAAAAGGATCTCAATAGCTGAGATCTTTTTCTAATATAACTGTTTGACAAACCACATATGTGAATATATAATTTAATTATTATTAATTTAGAAAAGGAACTATCATGAAAAATAAAGGGATAATGGATAAAATAATAAGTATAGTAAAATGGTTAGCTATAATTATTATTGCAATAGCAGCAGTTCAAATAACTGCAAATTTAGGAACAAAATATATAAGTTCTTCACCTAAAACTACTAAACTAGGATTTGAAAATGTTGGACAACTTGTAACACAAACAGCATATTTAACAGTTGTAAAAGATAATAAGAAAAATATAGATTTTTTTAATTTGTTTAAAATACCTTTCACAGAAACAAGAAAGATATTTAGTTATGATATAGAAGTAGATGCAGGAGTTAATTTTAGCAAAATAACATATGATGTAGAAAAAGAACAAAAAAATGTTAAAATAAAATTGCCACATGCAAAAATATATAAGGCTAAGATAAATACAGATTCATTTAGATCATATTTAGATTCTGATAGTATTTTTACAAAAATAAATATGAGTGAACACAATGAAAGTTTAAAGAAAATGGAAGAACAAGCTGTAAAAGATGCAGAAGCAAATAATATGTTAAAATTTGCAGATGAAAATGCTAAAAGAATTATAAAAGGGCTTGTAAATTCAAGTGATGAATATAAAGAATATAATGTGTTATTTGAATACTTAGAAGAAAAATAATGTATATACTCTACTTATTTCAATCTTTTTTGAAAATAAAGAAAAAAATATATAAAATAGATTGACAAAAGAGAGTATATATATTAAAATAATTCATGTACTGAAAAGTACGGTTGCACCCTTAGCTCAGTTGGTCAGAGCAACCGGCTCATAACCGGTGGGTCCAAGGTTCGAGTCCTTGAGGGTGCACCATTAATTTATTCGGGTAGGTGGTCGAGTGGTTAAAGGCGGCAGACTGTAAATCTGTTCTCGTGAGAGTACGTAGGTTCGAATCCTACCCTGCCCACCATATTAATGGATGTTCCAAACAATATGCAGTTGTGGCGGAACAGGTAGACGCACAGGACTTAAAATCCTGCGAGGGTTAAACCTCGTGCCGGTTCGATTCCGGCCAACTGCACCAAGAAAAGCAACCAGTTATCTGGTTGTTTTTTGTTATATAGAAATAAGCAATTACAATAGTTTAACTATTTTGTTAATTGCTTTTATTTAAATTGTGACTAAGACCAAATCTGATCCTAGATTAGTATAATATAATCCTAATATATATTGATGCAAATTAAGCTCATATCGTAACAACTTTAGAATAAAATCAAATTCTTTAGTTGTTAGTATAATTAGGTTTTCTTCGTCCCAGTATGCAGTTATACCTTTGATTTTAACTACATTTTTTACATTAACATTAATATTAAAATCTTCTGTCGTTGTTAACATATAAATTCCATCTATATATATATGTTTTAATGGAATTTTGTTAATTACAAAATTCTTATCAATTCTAAATTTTTCTGACAATGTTTCTATTCCACTATCTTGTTCACCTAAACAAGCATATGGGAAAATTATTCCTTTAATTTTGCTTTCTCTAATTTTATTAATTATAGATTGTTTATGTGTAATATTTAAAATTTCATCTTTAAATATTAGACTAATCCAAAAACACAACTTATTTTCCATAATATACCTCCTAAAAAATAATTTTAATTTTTAATTTTTAGTTTTTAGTTTATTTTAATTATTATATATATTACCATCAAGTAGTATTTGTGTCAAAATAGTGCTTAGCATAATTATTAAGAATGAATGTATATAATATTGCTTTTTGATTTTGAATTAGAGTTATAAAAGTTTAAAATATCAGAAGTAAATGATATTATAGCATATGGGTTAGAAGTTGAAATAGTCATTATTATTTAATGATGCTGTCTCAACACTCTATACTCGAGAGAGAAGTAACAAGAAATGTGGGGGGTTGGTAGTCCCACTTAACCTATATAAGAGCTACTTCAAAAATAGTGTCTCTTTTTTTATATATCTAGATATGATAAAATATATAAGTAAAATTATGCTAAAAGATAAGGAAGGAAATGTTTTGAAGAAAGTATATTTAGATAGTGCATCAACATATTTAAAGAATTGGAAGATAATAAAAGAGATAATAGGAGAGTTAGAAGAAATAGATGCTAATCCACATAGTAACCATACAATGGGGAAAACTATTAAGGGAAAAATAGAAAAGGTAAGAAAACAAATAGCAGAATATATTAATTGTAATTATGAAGATATATTTTTTGTATCTGGTGGAACAGAAGGAAATAATATGGTATTTAACTATATATTTAATAAGTATTCTTTTAGAATAGCAAATGGAGAAAGTTTTGATATATTAACAAGTAGTATGGAACATGAATCAGTACTTTCAAGTTTAGAAAGATTAAAAGAATCTGGATTTAATATTATATATGTTGAGACTGATAAATATGGAAGAGTAGATATAGAAGATTTAAAGAAGAAATTATCTTCAAAAACAGTACTTGTAAGCATAATGGCAGCAAATAATGAAACAGGAGTTATGAATGATATTAAAAAAATAGGAGAGATAATATCAGATTATAATGATTTAGAATTAAGAAATTCAGAAGATAAGATATTATTTCATAGTGACTGTGTTCAGGTGTTTGGCAAGAAGAAAATAGATATAGAAGAAATGAAACTAGACTATATAACAGTATCATTTCATAAGATAGGTGGACTTAATAGTTCTGGAATAATATATGCAAGAGATAAGAAGATGATTCCAATACTTTTAGGTGGTAATCAAGAAAGTGGTATGAAGTCTGGTACTGTAGATGCTTTAGCAATAATAGTAGCAGGAAGAATATTAGAAGATATTGTAGAAAATGATATACATTCAAAAGTTAGAAAGTTAAGAAAATATTTAGAGATTAAGTTAAAGGAATCGAACCTAGAATATGAAATAAATTGTAATGATGGTCTAAAAGAAGATGAATATTTAGATGAAATTACAAACATATATTTAAAAAATATTGATATACAAAGTGCAATAACTATATTAGATGCAAATGGTATATATATATCAGGAGGAAGTGCCTGTTCATCTGGAAATATATTACATAGTAAGGTAATAGAAAAAATATATGATGAAGAAAGAGCAAAACATAGTATTAGGATAGGTATTGGTGGATATAATACTTTTGAAGATATAGACAGAATTATAGAAAGTTTAGAAAAAATAGAGGAAAAAAGAAAGAATAAGTAGTAGTAAAATAATAATTGTATATGGAGTAAATATGGAAAAAAAGACAGTAGTAGTAGGAATGAGTGGAGGTGTTGATTCATCAGTATCAGCATACTTACTTAAAAAGCAAGGATATAATGTGATTGGTGTTTTTATGAAAAACTGGGAAGAAAAAGATGAAAACGGTGTATGTGAAGCAGAAAAAGACTATAAAGATGTTGTAGAAGTATGTGAAAAATTAGAAATACCATATTATTCAGTTAATTTTGAAAAAGAATATTGGGATAAGGTTTTTGAATATTTCTTATCAGAATACAGGAAGGGGAGAACACCAAATCCAGATGTAATGTGTAATAAGGAGATAAAATTCAAGGTATTTTTAGATTATGCAAAAGAACTTGGAGCAGATTTTGTAGCAACAGGACATTATGCAAGAATAAAAAAAGAAAATGGAGAAACATTCCTTTTAAGAGGTCTTGATGGGAATAAAGACCAAACATATTTTTTAAGTCAATTAAAACAAGAGCAAATAGAAAATATATTGTTTCCAGTAGGAGAAATGGAAAAGCCAGAAGTTAGAAAAATAGCTGAAGAAGCAGGGCTTTCAACAGCAAGGAAAAAAGATTCAACAGGTATCTGCTTTATAGGCGAAAAGAATTTTAAAGAATTTTTAACAAGATATTTACCAGCTAAAAAAGGAAAAATGATTGACTTAGATGGAAATATAAGAGGGATTCATGATGGACTTATGTATTATACAATAGGTCAAAGACATGGACTTCGGAATTGGTGGAAGTAAAGATGCAGAATTTGATGCATGGTTTGTATGTGGTAAAGATTTAGAAAAAAATATACTATATGTATGCCAAGGATATCATAATGAAAAACTATATTCAGATAGATTAACAGCAACAGACTTTTCATATACTACAAAACATGATTTAGGAAAAGAATTTGAATGTACTGCAAAATTTAGATATAGGCAACCAGATACAAAAGTTAAAGTAATTGTTGGAGAAAATAATACTGTAGAGGTTATATATGCAGAAAAAGTAAGAGCAGTAACTCCAGGACAATCCGTAGTATTCTATAATGGAGAAGTTTGTCTAGGTGGTGCAATAATTGATAAGGTATATATGGGAGAAGAAAGATTAAAGGTTTAATATATGAGAAATATTAAAATTATACTAGAATATGATGGGCTGTTATTTAAAGGATGGCAAAAACAAACTGGTAAAACAGTTAAGACTGTTCAAGGTGAAGTAGAAAAAGTGCTTTCATCAATACTTTCAGAAGAAATAGAAGTTGTTCGGGTCTCGGAAGAACAGATGCAAATGTAAGTGCATTAAACCAAGTTGCAAATTTTAAGACGGAAAATGATAAGATACCATTAAGAAGTATAATGCTTGGGTTTAATTCAAGAGCTAAAAATGTTTGTATAAAACGAATTGAAGAAGTAGATATAGATTTTAACAGTAGATTTAATGCAAAGAAAAAAACATATGTATATACATTAAATGATAATGAATATGTTTCGGCAATTACTAAAAATAGGGAATATTTTGTAGGAAAAGAGCTTGATGTTGAAAGAATGAAGAAAGCAACTAAATACCTAATTGGGGAACATGATTTTAAGTCATTTAAATCTTCAGGAGAAAACAAGAAAACAACAGTAAGAACAATATATGATATATCAATAGAAAGAAAAAATATTGATATATATGGTAATAATTCAGAAGAAAAATGTGAAAATAGGATTATTATACAAATTACAGGAAATGGTTTTTTGTATAATATGGTAAGAATAATAGTTGGGACACTTTTAGAAATAGGACTTCGGAAAGAGAAGACCAGAAGAAATGAAAGAAGTGTTAGAAGCAAAAGATAGAACAAAAGCACGGAAAGACTGTTCCACGGAAATGGACTTATGTTATACAATGTGGAATATTAGAGGATGATATGGGGGAATTTGTACATTTACACTTACATAGTGAATATAGTTTGTTAGATGGTGTAAACAGGATTAAAGAAATACCAAAAATAGTTAAAAGTTTAGGAATGGATGCAGTTGCATTAACAGACCATGGTAATATGTTTGGAGCTGTAGATTTTTATAAGGCATGTAAAAAAGAAGGTGTAAAACCTATAATAGGTGTAGAAATATATATGGCTAAAAGAAGAATGCAAGATAAGGAGCCAGGGATTGATGATACAAGATATCATTTAGGACTATTAGCTAAAAATGAAATTGGATACAAGAATATTATAAAACTGGTGTCTATAGCAAATACAGAAGGTATGTATTATAAGCCGAGAATTGATAGAGAAACATTAAAAGAACATTCAGAAGGATTAATATGTTTGTCTGGATGTTTAGCAGGTGAGCTTGCAAGAAACATAATTGAAGATTATGAAAAAGGAAAAGAAGTTACTAAATGGTATAGAGATGTTTTTGGAGATGATTATTATTTAGAAATACAGGAAAATGGTATTGAAGAACAAAAAATAGTAAATCAAAAAATTGTTAAACTTTCAAAAGAACTTAATATACCACTTGTTGCAACAAATGATGTTCACTATACTTGTAGAGAAGATGTAAAAGCACAAGATATATTGATTTGTATACAAACAGGTAAAAAGATAGATGATGAAGATAGAATGAAAATAGATGTTGATACATTATATATTAAGTCACCAGAAGAGATAAAAAAAGAATTTGCAAATTTCCCAGAAGCATTAGAAAATACAGTTAAAATAGCAGAAAAATGTAATTTTGAATTTGAATTTGGAAATACAAAACTACCTAATTTTGATACACCAAATGGTGAAAAACACGAAGAATATTTAAAACAAAAAACATATGAAGGGATTTTTAAAAAATATGGTGAAAACTATGTAAAAAACAAGGAAATAGTTGATAGGATAAAATATGAGCTAGATGTTATTATTAAGATGGGATATACAGACTATTTCCTTATAGTCTGGGATTTTATAACATATGCAAAATCACAAAAAATACCAGTAGGACCACGGAAGAGGTTCTGGAGCAGGATCAATTGTTGCATATGCACTAGATATAACAGATATTGACCCTATAAAATATGGATTACTTTTCGAAAGGTTCTTAAATCCAGATAGAATAAGCATGCCAGACTTTGATATAGACTTTTGTAATGAAAGAAGAGAAGAGGTTATAAGATATGTTGAAAGAAAATATGGAAAAGATCATGTAGCACAGATTATAACTTTTGGTACAATGTCTGCAAGAATGGTTATAAGAGATGTAGGAAGAGTTCTTAATATGCCATATGCAAAGGTAGATAAAATAGCTAAGATGATACCAATGAAAAATAAGATAACAATAGAAACTGCATTGGAAGAAAGTAAAGAATTAAAAGAAGAATATGATAATGATGAAGAAGTCAAAAATCTAATAGATAATGCTAAAAAATTAGAAGGAATGCCAAGAAATGCATCAACACATGCATGCCGGTGTAGTTATAACAAAAGACCCAGTAAATACATATGTACCACTATATTTAAATGACAATAATGTTGTAACACAATATACAATGACAACATTAGAAGAACTAGGACTTCTTAAGATGGATTTCTTAGGACTTAGAACTCTTACAGTTATAAGGGAGTGTGAAGATATTGTTAAAAAAACAAGAGGTATTGATATAACATATGATAAAGATTTTAATGATAAAAAGGTTTATGAACTTTGGCAAAGTGGAAATACAATGGGAATATTTCAGTTTGAATCTGCAGGTATGATTAAGTTTATGAAAGAACTAAGACCAGATAATTTAGAAGATATCATAGCAGGTGTTTCATTATATCGTCCAGGACCAATGGATCAAATACCTAGATATATTAAAGGAAAAAGGAATCCAGGACACAATGTATATACACATAAAGCATTAGAAAGCATTTTAAGTGTTACATATGGTTGTATGGTATATCAAGAACAGGTTATGGAAATTGTTAGAAAACTAGCAGGATATTCTCTTCGGAAGAGCAGACTTAGTTAGAAGAGCGATGGGGAAGAAAAAGCTTGATGTAATGGAAAAAGAAAGAGAAATATTCATAAATGGACTTGTAGAAGATGGAGAAGTTAAAGTTCCAGGATGTGTTAGAAATGGTATAGATGCAAAATCTGCAAACAAAATATTTGATGAAATGGCAGAATTTGCTAAATATGCATTTAATAAGTCACATGCAGCGGCATATGCAGTGTTATCATATAAAACAGCATATTTAAAAACATATTATTTAGAAGAGTTTTTAGCTGCAACAATGAATAGTTATTTAGGAAATCTAGATAAAGTTCCTATATATATTGAAGATGCTAAAAAACAAGGTGTTGAAGTATTAAAACCAAGTATTAACAAAAGTTTTATAAAATTCTCTGTAGAAAAAGGTAAGAAAATTATTCGTTTTGGACTTCGGAAGTGTAAAAAATGTAGGAAATTCAGCAAGAATAGTTGTAAATGAAAGAATACAAAATGGTGAATATATAAACTTTACTGATTTTATAAAACGTGTATCAAAACTAGGTGTAAATAAGAAATCAATAGAATCTTTAATAAGAGCAGGAGCATTTGATGAACTTGAAAATAATAGAAAAAAATTACTAGAATCATATGAAGATATTATAGAATATTTTACAAAATCAAATACAAGTGTTATGAAAGATCAAACAAGTATGTTTGAAATGTTTGAAGAAGATGATGATAAAAAAGATGAAGTAGACCACCTATATATAGATGTTAAAGATATGTCAGAAAAAGAAAAATTACTTGATGAAAAAGAAATGATAGGAATATATATATCAGGACATCCAATTACTAAGATATATGATAAGCTTAAAAATGTTGTTACATTTAATTCAATAGATTTTACAAATCTTACAGGAAATGCAGAAAATATAATGGATGAAGACATAGAAGATGAAATAGAATATAGTGATGAAGAAGAAAAAATAACTAAATTTAAAGATGAAGATATTATAAAAACAGTAGGGATTATAAACAGTGTTAATAAAAAGATAAGTAGAAAAGGAAATATGATTTGTTTTGTTGAACTTGAAGATATATATGGAACGATGAATCTTATGATATTTGAAAGTGTATATGATAGATATAAGGATATTATAAAAGAAAACAATGTTGTTGGTATATATGGAAAGCTAAGTATAAAAGAAGATGAAGCAATCATATTAGTAAATAATATGACAGAGGTTATCAAGAAACAATAAACAAAAGCAAAAAATATTTGTAAAAAACAAGAAAAGGTGGTAATATTTAATTATAAGTTATAAAAAAATAATACTGTTGCTAAAAGTTTAGCATAAGGAAGGTGGTTGTCATGAGAAATATAAAGAAAAACAATACTAGCAAAAATGTTATTAAACCATTAAAGATAATACTTATTAATGAAAGGGGAGAAGTATATAGTTTTACAGAAAGAACGGATATACTGAATATATTGAAAAAGATAAGGGATGGATTTAATAAAATACATGCTATAAACCTCAAAAATGAGGAAAAAAAAGTGAAAAGAATAGAAAAAAATTATTATGAAATTATAACATGTAAATTTGAAGGAGATAGAAATTTATATGTTATAGAATCGAAAAAATTATCAATGTTATTAAAAATTTTTATGATAAATTTTGTCGGAAAATTAAGTTTATTTGAGGATTATAATAGATATGATTCAGACAAAGTATATGATGTGTTTATGTTAGGACGAAAAAAACTTGAATTAATTGGAATAATTATAAATAAAAATATTATAACAATTGATGATATTAATCAAATAGAAAAAATAATATCAGAGAAAATAATGAATTTTGATAATATAAAGATAAATTCATTGCTAGTAAAAGATTTGAAAAAAAATAATCTGAACATTTTAAAAGTCAGAAATATAGAAATAAAAGATAAAATTGAAAAAATAAAAATAAAATTTAATAATTGTAAAAAAGGTATAGAAATACAACTGAATGAATATTCAGTATTATTTGAATTGCTATACAGTTTAGCATCTGTAAAGATAGATTATTTTACAGATGCATAAAGAAAAAGACTATATGACAGTTAGTTATATAGTCTTTTTTATGCAAATATATTTTGTTATTATATAGAGATTTTTAGGTTAAAATATGTTAAAATATATATAAATTTTAATAAATTTATTTAATAGAAATGGAGAATAAATGGGATTTTTTGATAAGATAAAAGAAAAATTAATAAAAACAAGAGATAATATAGGAAATAAGATAAATGAAGTTTTTTCTGGATTTAAGAAAGTAGATGAAGAACTTTTGGAAAGTTTAGAAGAAGTATTAATAATGGCAGATCTTGGTATGGATACAGTAAGTAGTATAATATCAACTTTAAGAGAAAATATTAAGAAAAAAGGTATAGAAGATCCTGAAAAAGTAAAAGAAGAACTTAAAGCAATAATTGTAGATATGATTGATATTGAAAAGAAAGAAGAAAATGTTAAAAAATGCATATTGATAATTGGGGTAAATGGAGCAGGTAAAACAACAACAATTGGAAAAATGGCAAAAGGCTATATGGATGAAGGAAAAAAAGTCTTATTAGTGCCAGCAGATACATTTAGAGCAGCAGCAGGAGAACAAATAAAAATGTGGGCTGAAA
>ERZ773070.1091-NODE-1091-length-17454-cov-6.786080_pt1 | contig 17454 bp, 28 predicted proteins | sample MGYA00580618_ERZ773070 | MGnify/ENA primary metagenome ERZ773070 (study PRJEB29015, sample SAMEA2738023) | human oral metagenome | biome: human oral; feature: human-associated habitat; material: dental | place: China | collected 2019 ... | reverse complement strand
CTTTAGATAGCTCTTCTCCTGTAAACTCCAGATACAATTTATCAGGATCAACATCACAGTGTTTTTTTCTGTTTTTACGATCTTCTAAATGCTGATACTCTTTTAGGTCTAATAGACCATTTACAAGATCACCAGCCATTCTTTCGGCTTGTGCTCTACTACTTCCCCCTGTAGCTTGTCCGAAATCCGGACTAAACGCACTATATGATCCATCCAATTCAGGATAAAAGTAAACTAAAAATTTTCCTACGTTTTTTCTTTCCATTTTTTCCTCCTAAAACTTTTAATCAAAAATTTTATATTTTATATCAACTTGTTCGTTTATATGATATAATCTTTCTTAATCTTTGTCAATATCTTTTTTTAATATTTCATTTAATTTTCAACTTTTCTCTTAGTCCTTCAGCTAAAATTTGCGAAAAGTTCAAATTCTCTCTCATTCCTAGAGAATTCAAATATTCCGGAATAGTTACTGTTTTTTTTATAAATCTATTTCTTCTCTTAGATACCTCTAATTCCAAATCAACTGCAATAATGAGAATTGTCTCATTTTTTAAAGCTTTTGGAATTCTTAAATCTGTTATCCCTTCTGGGATTTTCTCATTCTTTAAAGATTTATTCACAAGATGATTAATTATCTCACTTTCAACAGAATTCAGTGAACTCTCATTTTTTTCCATTTTTATTGTTAGTCCAAGTTCCTCACATTTTACAATTTCAGAATTTCTTTCTTTTTTTATTATGACAACATATTTTCTAGTCATTTCTTTTCCTCCTAAACTTTATATTTATAAACTTTATTTAATATCATATATGTCTATAATACTACTTTTTATTTTTTATGTCAACTTTTAAAACCATCATATTTATTAGTCAAAACTTAATAAATATTCTATCATCTCCTTAATATCTACTTCAGTAATATCCTCATTTATATCCATTAAACATATTTCACTAAAACTTTTTGTCTTCCCTTCTTCTATTTGTTTAATATATTTAATCGCCATGCACATTGCATATGTATATGAAAGACTTGTTTCTCCATTAAAATCATAATATTCTTTAGTTATATAATTCATCTTCTTTATATTACTTTCAAGCTTAATATCATAATATTTTTCCTTTATTTCTTTAAACTCTTCTTCTATTTCCTTACTTACTTACTTCAATATAATTATTGTCTTTTATTTCATTTAATCTTTTTACATATTTTTGTTGTAGTTCTGTTGTACTAGCATGTAATAATATACTTCTAATATGTTTGCTTTTCATAGTATTTAACAAATCTTTATTGTATAATTTTTTATTATTTTTATTAACAATAGTTCAAATAATAATGACATTATTTCCTTATACTTCTTTTCCTTCTTTGGCTTTAATATCCCATACTTTTTGTTTAACTCTATCTCTTCTATATAATGTCCGAAGTTCATGTATAAACCTAGATATATTAAGATATATATTATTCTCAAATGATAATAACATATATACATCTTGTCCTAAAATAACCATATTTAATTTAGTATTTAGATCATATTTATTGCAATATACTTTATTTTCCTTTATCATTTTATCTATTATTTCAAAATATCTTTGTTTTTCTTCCTTTTCCATAAAACCGAAACATTTCTTCTAATATTTCAAATATGTTTATTTCTTTTTCTTCTATATTTTTATTATTTTTTTCTATATTCTTTAACTTTACATACTCCTCTTTTAACTCTTTCAAATTACTTCCTACAGCCTTTAATATAGTATTTGTCTCATCACTGTATAATGCATCTTTTTTTATTTTTTTACTTATCTTTGTCCAGATTTTAAAAGTATTTAAATATATATTTTCTATATCTTCTTTTATATCATAATCCCTATTTTCTAATTTTAATTTTTCTAAATATTTAACCAAATTATATCTATATATATTTAACTCTTCTTTTTCTTTTGCAGTTACATATAGCTTATCTTTTCCAAAATTCTTATTATAATCTATATATACCCTACTTTTTAATATTTTTTCCAAAATATCTAGTTTTTCATTTCCATTTTCTTTTAAGTAATAATTATTCTCATTACTCTTTTTCAAATTGATAAGATTTTCTATATATTCATATGTTTTAATCATATTGTAACGAATCTGATTATATACTCCTAAATCTTTCCATATATCACTATATTTATTTTTAGTTATATAGCTTTTTAAAAATGCATAATTTATAATCTTTTCATATATTTCAAATATATGTGCTATATCTTCTATATTTAAATTTTCTACTAATTTAGTCTGTTTTTGTACATCTTCAAATACTTTTTCTTTACTACTATATATTTTCTCTAGATCTATTTTCATTTTTAACAATGTTTTTGTATCTAATATTTTTTTCTTATTATTTCCCATACTTTCTTCCATATTATTATATTCTTATTTCCTATCTTATTTTAAAATTAGAGATATCCTTTAAATTTTCTATATCATGTATTGATATTATCTATTATTTTAAAGTATATCTCATATATTTTTTATTTATTGTCTTATTTACATTATTTTAATCTATATTTCTCATATCTAAAGCTATCTTACCTTGGTCGTCTATTTCTATTATCTTAGCTTTAACATAATCTCCAACTTTTAATACTTCTTCTACAGCATTAATTCTTCTGTTTACTATTTTAGATATATGAACAAGCCCTTCTCTTACTCCTAAATCTACAAATGCTCCAAATTTAGATATATTTGTAACTACACCTTCCACGATTTCTCCTACTTTGAATTCTTTTGTAAGGATTTTTATCATTTCTATAGCTTTATCCATATTTTCTTGTTCTTGACCATATACTAAAACAAGTCCTGTTTCTTGTATGTCTATTTCAACACCTGTTTCTTCTATAATCTTATTAATATTCTTACCACCTGTTCCTATTAAGTCTCTTATCTTGTCTACAGATATTTGTATCTTTTCTATCTTAGGTGCATATTCTGATACATGTTTTCTTGGAGTAGCTATTACCTTATTCATAATATCTTCTATAATCATTGTTCTTGCTTTTAATGTTCTTTCAAAAGCTTCTTCTATTATATCATAGCTTAATCCATCATTTTTTATATCTACTTGTATTGCTGTTATACCATCTTTTGTTCCTGCAACCTTAAAATCCATTTCTCCGAAAGAAATCTTCTAATCCTTGTATATCTGTTACCATTGTACTTTTACCATCTTCATTTGTAAAAAGTCCTGTAGATATACCTGCAACTGGTTTCTTAATTGGTACACCTGCATCCATAAGTGCTAAACTACTACCACATACACTTGCTTGTGATGTTGAACCATTTGAACCTAATACTTCTGACACAACACGAATAGCATATGGAAAATCTTCTTTACTTGGAAGAACTGGTATTATTGCTTTTTCTGCTAAAGCTCCATGTCCTATTTCTCTTCTTCCGAGCTCCTCTTGATGGTTTTGCCTCACCAACACTAAATCCTGGGAAGTTATAGTGGTGCATATATCTTTTTGATTCTTCTTCATCAAGTCCATCTAATTTTTGTTCTTCACTTATCTTTCCGAAGTGTTGCAATTGAAAGTACTTGTGTTTCTCCCCTATTAAATAATCCAGAACCATGTACTCTTTCTAAAAGTCCTACTTCTGCAGATAATTTTCTTACTTCATCTAATCCTCTTTTATCAACTCTTATCCCATGGTTTATAATAAGGTCTCTAACTGCTTTTTTTTCATTTGCTGTTATAGCTTCTCCAATAATTCCTTTAAACTTATCTTTATTTAAAACATATTCTCCTATTTCTGAGAAACTAAACATTTTAAATAATTCTTCATCTTCTTTATTTCTTATAATATCTAAAACTTTATCTCTTAAAATAGTTAGGTTATCTTGAAGTTCTTCTTTGTTTTCCCCATGATTTTTTAATATTTCTATTATATCTTCATAATGATTTTTTTGTATATATTCTTCCATTTGCTTATTCTTTTCAAAAATATCTAAATTAATAACAAATTTTTCTTTACCAATTTCTTTTCTAATATTTTCTAAAAAGTCACACATAGATATAATCTCTTTATGTCCAAACTTAATTGCATCAAGCATTTCCTTATTTGTAAGTTCAGATGCTTCTGCTTCTATCATAACTATTTTTTCTCTTGTTCCTGCTAAAGTTAAATATAGTCTTGATTCTTCTCTTTCCTTAATATTTGGATTTAATATATATTCTCCATTAATATATCCGTACATTAACACCTGCAACAGGTCCGATTAAATGGTATATCTGATACCATACTTGCTGCAATTGCCGCTATCATTCCGAACAGCGTCTGGAGTATTATTAGGATTTACAGATAATACTAAAAGTGATATAACAACATCATTTCTCATTTCTTTTGGGAAAAATGGACGTATTGGTCTATCTATTGCTCTTCCTATTAGCACTGACTTATCTGTTGGCTTTCCTTCTCTTTTTAAATATCCTCCAGGTATTTTGCCTACAGAATATAGTCTTTCTTGATAGTCTATAGAAAGTGGGAAAAAGTCTATTCCTTCTTTAGGTTCTTTTGATGCTGTAATAGTTCCGAAGTATTGTTGTTCCATCATATCTTACCATTACAGACATATTTGCTTGTTTCGCATATTTTCCAAATTCTAATTCTAATTCTTTTCCTGCATATACAGTACTATATTTTTTATACATATTTACTCTCTTTCTTTTTTTATTCTATAGTATTATATCATAAATCTATCTTTCTTTCTAAAAGTTTATCTTCATTTCTAGAATAATTTGTAAGAAGTATATAATTAGATTCTGTAATACATATAGTATCTTTGATTATAAGGCCGGAAGCCTTTATCTGAATATGTTTGTGGATGTAATGATATAATCATATTTTCTTTAAACTTATTAAAATTACTAGGTTCTAATGTTGGAATCTCTTCTTGTTCTAGTCCTATACCTGTCCCTAAATAATATGATATATTCCAATTTATATTTTTAAGTTCTTTAAATCCATATTTAGATATTTCTGATATTTCTTCTCGATTTTTAAGTCCGAAGTATCATTTTATCTTCTAAATAATATAGTCTTGTATATTCTTCTAAAATAGTAGGCCATTTTTTCTCTACATCACCTATAAAGAAATTTCTTGCAATTGTTGCCATATATTCTTTACCATATTCTTTAGCAGTTATATCTATTATTATTATATCTATATTAGCAAGTCTATTTTCTGTTGATTTTAAATATGCTTTTGATGTATTTTCTCCAAAAGAAACACGTATATCTACAATATCTAAATATTCATTTCTAAGTCTTTCTATTATCTTTTTTTCTAGTGATTTTTCTTTTATTCCGAACAGTAAATTCTTTTTTAATATTTTCTAAACATTTATCTAATTTTTTAGCAACATTTGATATTTCTTCTATTTCTTCTTCATCTTTAACACTTCTTAAATTTTCTATAATATCATTTGTTTTTACAAGTTTAACATCAAAAACATTTACATATTGTTCATATTCTTTTATAGTTATATTATTTTCTTCTATTCCAACTGCTTTACCGATGTTTTCTTTCTTCTTCTAAAAATTCTTTAAAGTCTCTGCATTTTTCTATAGAAAGTACAACAACTCTTGTATCTATTGTAAGAATATTTTGAACATGTGATACATATCTTTCAAATGTCAAAAATATATTATCTCTTAATGTTATTAAAAGTATCCCTTTAACATCTATTCCTGTAAGATAATATATATTTTTTTCATTTGTTATAATCATACTTGTTATATTACTAAGTTCTAATCTTTTTCTTAAAATATCAATCCTATTTTTCATAAGGTACTACCTTCCTAAAAGCATTAAAATATTTTGTGAGATCATATTACAAAATGTCATAAACATTTCTATAATTGTCCCAGAATTTAAAAATAGCATTAATACAATACCAATAACTAAAAATGGTCCAAATGGTATATATTCATCATCTATTTTTTTCTTTTTTCTATATATTATTATACCTATTGCTACTATAGCAGATATTAGAAATGCTAAAAGTGTTATATCTAGTATTTTCTTAAATCCAAAAAATAGTCCGAATAGGTGCCATAAATTTTATATCACCCATTCCCATTGCCTCTTTACCTGCAATTATTCCTCCGAAGTATTGCCATAAGTCCAAAAATTCCTATTGCTGTAAAAAGACCTATAATAGATTCTTTTAAATATATTAAGTTTGTTATAGGGTTTGCAAGATCTATACAATGAAGCATTGTAAAAAATATTCCTAACTGAAAAAGAAGCATTGTTATTCTATTTGGTATTACCCTATCTTTTATATCTACAATAAATGTTATTAATAATAATGGTACCAATGTAAATTTTTGAAATATTGTAACAATTTCCTGATATGTAAGTACATACCCATCTTTCCTATCTAGAAATACAATTCCTACAAGCATTATAAGTGAGATTATAATATATATACTTGCTGAAAATATATTACTTTTTAAAATGTCTAATCCTTCTTTGCAAAATACTGGCTTTTCATCTCTATATCTTTCTTTACCTATAGTTATATATATACCACTACATATTGCAAAAAGTACTGTTACTATATATAATACAATTTCTATAGTTTTTCCTTCCATGTTTCTCCTTTTTCTTTAATATATTCTTCATATTTTTTTAAAATCTTTTTTTCATTATTTCTAAGTATTTTTGTTACCATATAATCCTTTTTTTCACTTAATGGTTTTACAAGTATTGTCTTCATCCCTGCCTTATTTCCACCTCTTACATCTGTAAAAACTTGGTCTCCTATAACTGCGACTTTTATAGGGTTTTCAATTCCCATAAGTTTTTGTGCTTTTATAAGTCCTTTAGTATTAGGCTTTCTTGCAAATGACACATATTCCAAATTATACTTTTTAGTTATTTTTTCAATTCTTTTCTTTAAAAAATTATTTGTAACTAATATTATTTTTATTCCATTTTCTATAATACTATTTTTCCATTTTTCAAAATCTGGAATCTCTTCTCCTGATTTATCTATAATAGTATTATCTAAATCTAATATTATACCTTCTATACCATTTATCTTAAGTTCTTTAGGATCTATATGTAATATACTTTCTATATATTTAGTTGGAAAATATTTCATATATTTATATAATTTTTCATCTTTGCTTATTCTTACTTCTTCCATATATTTTCCTTATTTAACCTATCTTTATAATTTTTCTATTAACTCATCATTTGTTTTTGTCTTTTTTAATAATGATATAATTGTTTTTGTTGCTTCAACATCTGTAAGCTCAGATAATTGTTTTCTTAATTTATCAACATTTTCCTTTTCTTTCTTAGTATATAGTAATTCATCTTTTCTTGTACTTGATTTCTTAACATTTATAGCTGGATATATTCTCATTTCTGCAATATTTCTATCTAAATGAAGTTCCATATTCCCTGTTCCCTTAAATTCTTCATATACAACATCATCTAATCTACTTCCTGTATCTACAAGTGCTGTTGCAATTATTGTAAGAGATCCAGATTCTTTTGTATTTCTTGCTGCTCCAAAAAACTTTTTAGGTCTATATAATGCATTTGGATCAAATCCACCTGATAATAATTTACCTGATGATGGAACTGTTAAATTATATGCTCTTGCAAGTCTTGTTATACTATCTAACAATACTACTACATCTTTTCCATTTTCTACTTTTCTTTTTGCTATTTCAAGTGCAAATTCTGCCATATGTATATGATCTTCTGGTTTTTGTTCAAATGTAGATGAAATTACATATCCTCCTATTGTATCTTCAATATCTGTAACCTCTTCTGGTCTTTCATCTATTAAAAGAACCATAAGTTCTGCACTTTTACAATTTTCCTTTATACTTATAGCTATTTCTTTAAGCATTGTTGTTTTACCTGCCTTTGGTGGTGAAACAATTAATGCTCTTTGCCCTTTACCTATTGGTGAAATTAATGAAATAATCCTATTTGATAATGTATTTGCTTTATCTATTTCTAATTTTTCTAAAGGATATATTGGTGTTAATGATTCAAATTTCTTTGATCTAAATGCTTTTGATACTGTTTTTTCATTTATATGTACAACATAAATAAGTGCTGGATATTTTCCGTTCTTCTGCTTCTCTTGTTACACCTAAAACTGAATCTCCTATAGAAAGTCCAAACATTTTTATCATTGTCTGTGATACATATACATCATTTTTTGTATTTCTAAGTGTTTTATCTCTAAGAAATCCATAACTATCTTGCATTATATCTAAATATCCTTTTACAAGTCCAATTCCTTGTTCTAACATTATTGGCTGAATTCCATCAATATATACTACTCTTTTTCCTGTTTTAACACTAATATATATTCTATCTCCTTCTACATAACTTTCTTCAATTTGAATATATTCTTTTGACTTTTTTATTTTTTCTTCTGTTATATCTGTAAATAGTGTTTCTGTTGTAACTCTATTTTCTAAATTATTCGTACTATCTTCCTTCATCTTTTCTTTTTCCTTCTAACTTTTATATTACTTATTAATTATATTACAATAATATATTATACACTTAAATTTTTTTCAATAATTATTACAATAGATATATATTACATTGAAAACAAGTCATTTAAGCTTTCTGACATTGTTGGATGTGTAAATATAAAATTTTTTATAACATCTGCTTTTATGTTATTATCTATTGCAAGTTTCATAAAGTTTATCATTTCATGTGATTCTTCACAGAAAAGTTCTGCTCCTAAAATTGTTCCATCTTCTTTAATTAATGCTTTTAACATTCCTTCTGTTTTTCTAATAACTTTAGCTTTTGGAATTGTCATTACAGGAAGTTTTACTACACGATATTCTATATTATTCATTATAGCTTCTTTTTCATTCATTCCTACACGTGAAAATGTTGGTTGTATAAACACACTATATGAAAATGCTCCTCTATTGTTTATTGTACGAACCCTATTTCCATTCATATCATCTAATATAATTCTACTATCATCAAGTGATATATATGTAAATTGTAATTTTCCACAAACATCACCTGCTGCCCATATATTTTCTGCATCTGTTCTTAAATGGTCATCTGTTTTAATACCACCTCTTTCATTTAAGGATATTCCCGCATTTTCAGCACATAAATTATCTGTATTTGGTCTTCTTCCTGTTGCAAGAAGTATTATATCAGATTCTAATTTTCTTTCTTCTTCTCCTATATTATATATAACAGTAGAATTTTCTATTTCTGTTATTTTTGCCCCTGTTATAATCTTTATTCCTTTTTCTTCTAATGTTTTTCTAATAGCATTTACTATATCTTCATCTTCTCTTGGTAAAAATTCTTCTTCATTTTGAATAATTGTAACATCACTTCCAAAGCTAGAATATATTGTTGCAAACTCAAGTCCAATATATCCTCCACCTATTATTGTTAATGTTTTAGGTAATTTTTCTAAATTCATTATATCTTCTGAAAGAAAAACATTCTTATTATCTTCTATTCCTTTAATATTTGGTATAACTGGTCTTCCCCCAGTGTTTATAACAATATTTTCTCCTTCAAGAATCATTTCTTCTTTTCCTATTACCTTAACATGGTTTTTGTCAACAAAAGATGCTTCTCCGAAGTATAATTTCTACTCCTGCTTCTATAAGCTTATCATAATTTGCCTTTCTAAGTGCTCCTGTAAGCTTTTTCTTTTCTTCTATAACATTATTATAATATTCTTCCTTTACCTTAAAATCACCTTTTGGTGTATTTATAGAATCTGTTACAAGTCTTTTTGATGGAATACATCCGTACATTTATACATGTACCTCCATACATATTTTCATCTTTTTCTATTAATGCTACACTTTTTCCCATCTTTGATAATTTTGCTGCAAGTGTTTTTCCTGCTTTTCCAAATCCTATTACTATTAAATCATATCTTTGTTTCATATTTATTTCCTCTTTTCTTCTTCAATTTTTGGTATATATTTTTCTTCAAACTCTACAAGTATTTCTGTAAGTTCTGTATTTAAAAACTTTAATGCTTTCTTTCTTAAATCTTCTGGCACACCATAATATGCCTCAGCAATTCCTCCACAAATTGCTGCAACTGTATCACTATCTCCTCCAATCGAAATAGCATTTCTAATTGCATCTTCAAAATTCTTAGATTCAAAAAATGCTTCTAGTGCTTGTGGTACTGTATCTTGGCATGTTTCATTAAATTTGTATGTATCTCTAATCTCGTCAAGTGTAAAATCTATATTATAATAATTATCTATAATATATTCTTTTATTTCTCCTATAGTTTTACCATCTCTTGCCATATATATACATACTGCTGTTGCTTCTGCTCCTTTAATACCTTCAGGATGATTGTGACTTACATTTGTTACAAGTTCTGATAATCTTTTTGTTTCTTCTAAACTTTCTGATGCAAATCCTACTGAACTAATTCTCATTACCGAGCCATTTCCATAACTATTATATGGCTGTGAATTATCTGAGAAAATCCATCCATAAAAGCTACCACCATATCCACAGTCTGGATAATTTCTTCCAATTTTTTGCATATATTTAATTGTATTTTCTGGAAGGTCACTATAATCTTTCTTACTTTCTAATATTGCTTTTGCTACTGCAAGACTCATTATACTATCATCTGTAGCAAAACATTTATCTGTAAAAAATTCAAAATCTTTACTTCTATTATTATCCCACTCAAAACGTGAGCCTACAATATCTCCTATAATTGTTCCTAACATATTCCCTCCTATTCTATATTATATCATTTTTTTCCTTTTCTTATATAGTATATTCCTGTAATATATTCCCATATTATAAGGGAGTATACAAGTATTCTTTCATATATAGGGGTTAGTTTTAAATGTCCTAATGCTATTGATATTATAAACAGGTATGAAAATATAAAACCTATACATGAAAATACTATACTTAAAAACCTATATATTCTTATTCTACTTCCGATAATTATCATCATCTAAAAATAATCCTGTTAAAAGTACTGTTAAACTACCGACTTAAAAATATTAATCTTGAACCTATTCCATGAAGGTCCATAGCATCTGGTGTAGTTCCTTGATTTATCCCTACTAAAATACAGCCTGTTCCGAAGTAATATTACAAAGAAAAATAATATATATGCTGTTTTCTTTCTCTTCCTTTTTATATCCTTAAATATAGTCAAATAATAATTGAGTATAAACCCGGATACCTGAAAGTACAAATGCTGTATTCATTAATATTGCAAGTCTATTTACTGGAACTTTGTAAAATCCATCATATAGTCCGAAGTGCACTTATATAGTGATATGTATATATATACTTTAAGTCTGCTCCGGGTTGCATATGCAGTTAAAAACTCAAACAATAGGTATATACTTGCATTTATTATATACAATATTCCACCTATTCTTATAATCTTACTATTCATTTATAACTTTTTACCACCTTTAAATAATCCTCCGAAGATTCTTTCCTAAAGCTACTGCACTAATAACTCCTACTAATCCTGTAACTACTACTCCACCTGTTTTAACACCATTTCTTGTACAGCAAGGACATATTATACTTCCCTTATTGGTGATTATTCTATTACAAGATAAACATCTTCCTTCTTCTTTTAATTCTTTTTCTTGGTATTCTATCATTTTAATCCTCCGCTGAAATAATATATATTTCTTCTGTATTTTTATTATTTGATTCTAATTGTAATATATTTTCTTTAATTATATTTCTCATATCTTTAGTAAAATAATAGAACGAATCTAAATTTTTTTCATTATATGGGAAATAATCATGTAATACCATCATAACTGATTGTCCTCCCATATTTTCTGTTGGCTCAGATATTAAGCTATGAATTGTATTTAAATATTTTTCTAAAACTTTCTTTGACATATTATTCTCACCTAAATATTCTAAAAGTTGCATTTTCACACCGGTATATTTTGTAATTAACTGTATATCACTTAATAATAATTTCATAAATTTATCTGTATTATTGCCTAAATTCAATCCTGGATTGACTTTTACACTTTTTATAAATTCATCTTTTGTTGTATTCAAATCTAAATATACTTCATTTAGTGCACTTGTAACTTTTTCTTCTGCTTTTTCTAATAATTTTGTTTTTTTCTCTTTATTATTAGTATTCTCTGCTTTTATAGCATAATCTCTTGCATCTAAAAATGGTCTTATCATTCTACTATTTCTATCTGTTTCAATTTGATATGTTTGAAATTCTTCAATAGATGTAAGTTTAGTAAATATTTGTTGTATTTGCATTTGATTTATAATACTTGTTATCATTTGGGTATTAATATTATTGTTTGAAATTCTCTTAAGCGTTATATCCTTTACTCTCACATTATTTTCATTAACTATTACTGCTCTTAAATTCCCGTCAACCTGCCTAGATTTTCCTATACAATATTCACCAGTTTTTAACTTTTCCCTTACATCCCATGGTAATTTTTCTAAATCTGGTATAAGTGTAACATTTTCCTTTTGGAATATATTTTTAATTTCTGATGATATATTTTGTAAAATACTAGTATCATTAACAATTTTCAAGCTATTATTCATTTCAATTCCTGGTTGACTTTTTAATTCTGTCATCATTGATGATATATAAACTTCAAAGAAATCACTCATTTTAGTTATATCATCCCCCACTCTATCTTCATGAGTAACAAATATATTAATAGGCTTAATCTCTTCTATCTCATTTTCAGTCATTATAATAAGTTCTCCATTTATAATATCACTTTCTTCATATTGTACTTGTGTTCCTGCTACAATATCTCCTAAATGTCTTTTATCTTTTCTTAAAATCCCCATCAAAAACATTGTTACTAATAATGTAAGTGCTATAATTTGTAATATTATACTTATAGTATCAAATTCTGTATATATTCCATGTATTGTTGCCATATGTCCTATTTGCCATGGTAAAAACTTAACTATATTTCGTATAATACTATATTTAAATTCTCTTTTCTTAAAATATAGTTTTAAACCTGCCTTTTGTTTACCAATACTTCCTTTTTTAAAGTCTAATATACTAAATATAATTATTATTGGTATTACACTTGTTATTGTTGCAATTAATTGTGACTGTAATTCTGTAACTTTAGGTATTCCTTTAAACACTATCATGTAAAATGATAGTGATATTATTACTAAAATTATTAAATATATACATATAACTAACCAGTCTATAACAAGTTCTTTTATTCTATCTACTATTTTTATATCATTTACTTCTTTTATCATTTTTATTTTATCTTTCTTCCATATATTTTTCTATTTCTACTTTACTCAACCTTTTTACTTTTGTATCAGAATATTCTATATATTCTTCTATTTTAAAAATAGGATTCATTTTTTCACATATCTTATTCTTGTTATTATTTAAATATATTTTTAGTTCATCATTATCCTTAAATATCTTATATCTTTTCCTATTATTTTTATCTTTTATTTCATAAATACAACAAGATTTTTTCATAATATGCCTTTTTCTAAAAACTCTAAAGCTTTAACATATATATCATATTTTTTTGCCTTTTCTCCTGATGTTCTTCTACTATCCATATTATGTTTTAAGTCCTCTATTTTCACCTTTTTTGCAATATTATTTTTAGATATTTCTACTATATAATCCATATATGGAACATCTTTTTTATGTGTTAATAATTTTAATGCATCAATAATCTCCTTATTAAACCCTTCATTTTCCAAATATTCAAAGCTATACTTATCTCCATGATCTTCTATAACATCATGAAGAAGTGCAACACATGTTTCATTTTCTCCATCTACTTTTGTTGCAAGATAAAATGGATGAAACACATATGGATATCCTCCTTTATCAAAGTCTTCCTTATGTGCTTCAAACATTATATTTACTGCTTTTTTAACCATCTCTGAATAATACATAATTAATATATTTCTCCTCTTTTTTTTAACTTAAATATATTATATTCTAATCTACATATAATATCAATCAGCCACCTTATTTCACCCAAGGATATAAAAAAGAAGTAACACTAACTAATAATATTACTTCTATTCCGGAAAAATTGGCAAACGACAGTTCTTCCGGAATAAGTTCATTTTTTATTTATCTTTATGCCTCTTCTAAACTTCTTTCATTTAATAAGAAATCATAAATACTTATATATATTATCCCATCTTCATCTTTCCATTTAATGAAATGATCATATACTATAACTATCTTCTTAAAACTATCTTGAACATTTAACAATGACTTTGTTTCTTGTACTCTCTTAGAATTATCTTCTATACTATATGCAGATTGTATATAATATCTTTCATTCCCCTTGTTTACTATAAAATCTACTTCTAGTTGCATATACTCTCTTTTACCATTTTTTACAGTATCTCTTTTCTCAACTACACCTACATCAACATTAAACCCTCTTCTTCTAAGTTCAGTATATATTATATTTTCCATAATATGAATTTTTTCTATTTGCCTATAATTTATCAAACTATTCCTAATACCCATATCTGTAAAATAATATTTTGATGGTGTTTCTATATATTTTTTTCCTTTTATATCAAATCTTTTAGACTTTTCAATTAAAAATGCTTCTTCTAGATTTTTAAGGTATAGGGCTATAGTTTTATCAGTTATATTCTTATTTCCCTTACTTACAAATGTATTATATAATTTTGTTGGATTTGTAAGAGAACCTATGTTTGATGATATAATCTCTATTAAAGTTTTTAATTCTTCATCATTTCTTATATTATTTCTTTCAATTACATCATTTATATACACATTATTTTTTTGAAAATTTAAATATTCCATTTTTTCTTCTACTGTTTTTAGTGATGCAACTAATGGAAGTCCACCAAAACTTATATATTCATCTAAAGCTTTTGTCTCATTTCCATCTTCATACACTGACATAAATTCCGCAAAGCTTAATGGATATACTTTTACCTCATCTCCACGCCCTCTAAATTCTGTAATAATGTCTGATGATAAGAATTTAGAATTACTTCCTGTTACATATACATCTATGTTAGGTTTTCTTAAAAAACTATTTAGTACGCTTTCAAAGTTCTTAACATTTTGTATTTCATCTAAAATAACATAATATGTATCATTATCTTTTACTTTTTCCATTATATGCTCATATAATTTTATACCTTCTAAGTATTCTGTGTTTTCAATTGAATCAAGTGCTAATTTAATAATATGATCTTCTTTAACACCACTATTTATCAAATAATTTTTAAAAATATATTCTAATAGGTATGATTTACCACATCTTCTAATACCTGTTATTATTTTTATAAGCTTATTTTCCTTTTTTGCTATTAATTTCTTCAAATAGTAATTTCTTTCTATTTCCATGATATCCTCCACTTACTATAATACCATTTTACTCAATTTTCTCTTTTTTTTCAATTGCTATTCCGGAAAAACTGTCATTCGCCAATTTTCCCGGAATAGAAGTATGTTTATTTATTTATTTTATTATATCTATTTTAATTTTTTATTTTTCTTTTCACCTTTTACATTATATTCCATATAGTATCTAGATTCTGTCTCATCAATTATCTTAAATCCTAACCTTTTATACAATGATACTGCTTTTATATTTTCTTTATATACCCATAAACATACACTTTCATTATTTTCTATTATTTTTCTAATAATATCTGTTCCAATTCCCTTATTCCTAAATTCTTTTTCTAAATATATCTCATCTAATAACTTTACATTTTCTAAGTCTCTTATACAGACACTACCAATTATTTTATCATCAATAATAATATTATAATAATCTTTAAATATTTCATTTACATTAGTTATTACATATTCATTTATATTTTCTCTTTCATCTTCTGCTAATTCCTTACTATACATATATATAATATCTTTCTTGTATTGTACAAGTCTAGGTATATCTTTTTTAGACGACTTAACCAATTTATACATAATCATTAACCTCCTTTTTTCATATACTTAAAACAAAATTCTTATCATAACTTCTTTGGATTAAGATATGTAATAGGGTTCTGTGCCAACTTATTTAACTTAAATCCTGCTATAGACTTATACATATAGAATGATTGATTCTCATCAGGTGGAAGTCCCTTTTCATATCTTTCATCTACAAAAAATAACCTATTTTCTGTTTTTGGAGTAAGAATATTATTTTGTTTTGGAAGTTTATCCTTTGCTTCTTTACAAACATACCAATTAGATGGCTTGTATACTGCTACTATCAAAGAATTGTATACACCAAAAACATACTCGACTTTTTTAACCTTTTCTTTTGATACTCTCCAAACACCACGAACAGTATCATACAATGTCTTTTCGTCCATACCTTTTTTGTAAAATTTACTTATTTTTATAACAAGAATTTTGTGTCTAATGTCTTTTTCTTCAAGTAAAACAGCACCGTATATTCTTTCATATTCATATACTGATAAAGCCTCTGCTGAATGATGTCCTGATACAATATTAGTCAGTCCTGTATTATTAACATAATTGAATGCATTAATAAGTGATGCCTCTGCAGCAAATGCCTCTTCTTCAGTTAAATTTGAATTTATTATTATCTTCTCAACTTCAATCCCATCTCCCTTTATATCTGCAATAGTCTTCAATTTTAACTTCTCACTATCAGGACTACTCAAACTTTCTTTTTCATGGTCAAACACCCTATTTTTAGTACCTTTTCCAATATAGAAAATTCGCTTACTACGTGGATCTACAAGTCCATAAACATAATAATCTCCTAATGAAATAAGGCTTTTCTCCGAAAATCTATCCATTTATTTCTCCAATTCTACTTCTATATCTTTGATAATAATACCACACATTCCACATGTATTGTATTTGGAAACATATCTATACATGATATCTCTCTTAATATATATCCATTTTCTTTAAATATACTATAATCTCTTGCAAGTGTATTTGCATTACATGAAACATATACTATATTCTTAACATCTTTTTGTATAAGCCCATCTATAAGCTTTCTATCAAGCCCTTTTCTTGGTGGGTCTACTATTATAATATCATCTTTTCTTACTTCTTTTAATATATCTTTTGCAGTACTTGAAATATACATATAATTCTTTATACCATTATTTTTTGCATTTATCTTAGCAAGTTCTACTGCTTCTTCTACTATTTCAATCCCTACAATACTAATATTGTCATTATTCATCATATTTTTAACATATATTCCTATACTTCCGCACTCCTGAATATATATCTAAAATTCTAATATTATCAACATTATCATTATTTGTAGTTTCTTTTTTATCTTCTTTTAATTCTTTCTCTTGCTCTTTAATAATCTTTTCTACATACTCATATATCTTGTTATATAATTTTTCTGTATTATACTTA
>ERZ773070.1088-NODE-1088-length-17473-cov-3.005454_pt1 | contig 17473 bp, 17 predicted proteins | sample MGYA00580618_ERZ773070 | MGnify/ENA primary metagenome ERZ773070 (study PRJEB29015, sample SAMEA2738023) | human oral metagenome | biome: human oral; feature: human-associated habitat; material: dental | place: China | collected 2019 ... | reverse complement strand
CGCGCCATGGAGTATTGCTTAACGCGGCCGCGCTCGGTTAAAGAGATGCGCGATTATTTGTGGCGTAAAACCAGGCCAATCAAAAAGCGTTCGCCAAAGACCGGTGAAATTATTGAGCGTCCGGGCGTGAAACCGGAAATTACCGAGCGGGTACTCGCGCGATTGATTGAGAAAAAACACCTCAATGACGAAAAGTTTGCCCGCTTTTGGCTGGAACATCGATTTTTACAGAAAGGCACCAGTGTCAGGCGGCTAAAATTAGAATTGGCGCAAAAGGGGATTGATCAGGAAACAATTGATCAGCTCATCGCGGAGAATATTCGCTCCGACGACGAGGAACTGCGAAAAATTATCGCTAAAAAACGTTATAAATACGCTGGTGATGAGCAAAAGTTTATGGCGTATCTGGCGCGGCAGGGATTTTCGTATGATGATATAAAAGCCGCCTTAAGCGATACGAATAACGATTAAAAACTAGCGCCTGTCTGTTGATTCTGGCTGGGTGCGCGGTTGTTTTCGGAAAGGATTTTCGTAGCGGGTCGCTGGCGCTGCTTGCTGACGTTTTTCAATTTTATGCGAAACGGTGGCGGATTTGACAACGATTTGCGTGTCAGTAACCTTAATTATCTGCGAACGATGAATTAATAGTTCGGTATCGCCAAAGCTTTTCAGAAATGGCCGTCGAATGCGCAGTTGCTGAACTAGGAAATCACCAGCGGTTATCGTATAGCCGATCACTTTGCCGATTTTATGTTTCTTTTCGTCAATGACTGTTTTATCGTTTAGTGAAAAATTGATCTCATAAATTTTCTTAAGCTCAATAACATCGCTAACACTGACCAGCTCGTCAACAGAGTCAATAATCATGCCGAGCGGTCCGATCTCGCGGACGTCTGCTACTCGTAAAAGGCTTGGGTTTTGATCAAGCAGTCTGCCTTCAAGTTCATACGCTACGATCGATAAGTTTCGCGGGTCAATAATTTCTCTAGAAGTCCGCGCTAACTCAGAACCAGTCTGCAAGCTCATTACGGGCATATGTATAAATCTATCGGCAGCTATTAACATACCCTTATTATAATCTATTTATGCTTTATTCGGCAAATGGATTTGATCTGCCGGCAGGAAGCGAGAATGAATCAATCGACGAACTGGCCGGCTCAAAGTTTTCGATCGACTTAATGGTTTTTTTATCGAAGATAGTCTCTGTGGTTTGAGATTGGTCGGGCGAGGTTGATAATAGCCCTATAAATAAAACGATAACCACTGCTACGCCGCCAATCACGATGAAGCTGTAAAGCATGACATGAAACCGCCATAAGAACTTGGCAACGGGCTTTATGATAGGTTCTAATTGTGCTGATAGTGAGTCTTTCATCGTACGTATACTCCCAATTCTAATGATTGCGCTGAGACTTCGCCTCGCTGTTCGCCTCTGGATATCGACACGCCGGAAATCTGCATTCGTGTCACGTTATTTTCCACCAAATGCAGGAAATGTAGTAGATTGTTGTAAGGGACTTTGTCGCCGAGCTGAATGGATACCGTGATACTTTTTACGCCGCTCACTGAAGTTGGCTTTTTAGCAGTGGTTTGGCTGCTTGACGAAGATGACTTGGCGGAGGTGCTGCCGTCCTGGAAGGTGAACGATTGTATCGGTACGTTTGCTCTGGCAGCGTAAATAGATAGATCGTTGATGATCTGATTTTGGTACTGGTAGCTTTTTGAATCAGCAACAATCTGCTCTGCTTTTTTAGTAGCTACCGGATTTTTCTCTAGCTGGTCTTTCAATTTCAGCAAATTTTGAATTTTCATATCAACAGCTGAAGCTTCTGTTTGCATATCGGCGACTTCTTTCGATGTGGTGCTTAAAAAAGAATAAGCGAAGTACGATCCGGCAACCATCGCTGCTAAGATTATAAGAAGAAACAGCGCTAAGACAATGCGTGCCGAACTAGCAGTTAAACCTTTTTTCATTGCTTGGCTACCTCCGGTTTTAGCGTAACGTTAATACTAATAGAAACTGGATAGTCTCCTTTTTCGGCGCCGCTCGCGGCTGAGCTGATTGACTCCAGGTGAACATTCTGAAAGATGCCAGACTCCTCTAAGCTGGTTTTTAAGCGCAGAGCATCGTTATTAGTTTTTCCAAGGGCGCTTAGGGATGTCGGCGCTCCAAAGGTTGACGAGTCAAGCGTCAATGATTGCAGCACGACATTTGACGGCAGCGCTTTGGCGATTTTGGCGATGACGCTTGAGTAATGCACTTCATTGCCTAAAATAGCTTTCGCTGTCGATAAGTTATTCTTAAAAGAATCGACGTTCTTTTGCACTACTTGATATTCGGTTAGCTTGCGATTGCCTTCGTCGATAGCTTCTTGGGCTGTTGATTTATTATTAGTTAACAGCAAATAAAACCCGGCAATCGTCACGGCCAATAACCCTAACAAAGATAGCGACACGATACAATAGCGGCGCAGCAACACGTTTACTCTTCCGGCAGTAATTTGTTTTTTCTCTTGGGGAGGGAGAAGGTTAATCATAAATATCCTCCGATCTTATTAAGGCTAATCCTGCGACAGCCACAAACTGCGCCCGCTGCTGTTTCGCTGGTTGTTCCAGCTTGCCAAAATCCAGCGATTGCCACGGGCTGGCGACGCGTGCTGGCATGACTAACTCATTCGTGAAAAACTCGCCAATCCCTGGCAGATTACTGCCGCCGCCAACGATAAGCACTTGCTCAATCTTTTTATCCGACGGGAAGCGGTCAGTATAGTACCGCATGACTTTCTTAATCTCGCTGGTCATTTTCAACAAGCTAGGTTTCAGTGCTTCCATGATTCTGGCTTGGCGAGGTCCTGGATTAAGGCCGTTCAGGACTTTGAATTGGTGGGCTGTCTCAACAGGGACATCCATTTTTTTCGCTAAGTCTAAGGTCAGCGTGTGTCCGCCGACGTTCAGTCCGCCAGTCACTCGAACATCGGAATTAAGAATAACGATATCGGTGGTGGCTAAGCCGACATCCACGATAATTGTTGGTAAAACGCCTTCTTCGGTCCTTTTTATTAAGCGGGCTATTGAGTTAGCGTCCGGCTCAATAGTAGCAACCTCCAGCCGGCATTGTTTAGCTGCTTCAAGCACGTTATCGATAAGCTTTTTCGGCGCTGCGCACATTAAAACGGTCAGCTCTTCTTTGCCGCGGCTAATTACCTGATAATCCAAATAAAGCGATTCTAAAGAAACCGGTATATATTGTTCAGCCTCAAGGTTAACAGCATTGCGGATATTCTTCTCTTCGCTGATCGGCATTGAAAATGTTCGTGAAAATGTCCGGCTTGTCGGCACGCCCAGCGCCACCCGATTACTGTCAATTCTGCCGACGATATTATTATTAAGCATTTCTTTCAACTTACCAGCAATATATTCGACATCGTCTCCAGAGTCATTGCCGCTTTTTTGCGGATCTAAACTAATCGAACCATAGCCGTGGACAAGCATTTTATTCTTGTCAATCGACATAATCCTCATGCTAGTTTTACTAACATCAAGTCCGATAACTGGTTTGTTCTTATAAAAAATGTTTGACATTTAATTTTCCCCACCTGTACTTAAAGTATTGTAGCATAAACATTTTATAAATACTATGATTTTATTTGCTGAGCTAGTCCGGTTATCGGCATCATGACGCTGGCGGCGACTAACCCGACCATTCCGCCCATAAACACAATCATCACCGGCTCGATAATGGAGCTGATGCTGTCGATGGCGGTATCAACCTCTTCTTCATAAAAATCAGCAACTTTAACGAGGACTTTATCGGTTTGTCCAGTCTCTTCGCCGACGGAAAGCATTTGGGCGACAATCGGCGGGTATAATTCTTCGTCTTCAGCAATTATTTTCGATAAAACTTCGCCGCTTTGAACACGCTTGGCGGCGTTTTTCAGAGATTCTTCGTAAACGGTGTTGCCGACCGCTCTGGCTGTCACGTCGAGCGCTTCCAAAACAGCTACGCCGGCACCAATTAAGGCTGAAAATGTCCGCGTAAAACGCGCGACCGCCACTTTTCTTATAATTTTACCAACGAGCGGTGCTTTTATTAGGAATTTGTCAAATTTTTTCTTGCCGTTTGGTGTTTTAATATAGCGAAGCGTCGTCCAAATTATGCCGGCTAAAACGGGAATAATCAAATACCAAAACGACACTAAAAAGCCGCTGATGCCGAGCATCGCTTGAGTAAGTGCCGGCAATTCCGCGTCGTCGCCAGCAAGGTCTTTGATAGTTCTGCCGATAACCGGAATCACGAAGATCATCAAGCCGAAGAATGCACCGATAGTAATGACGACCAGCACCATCGGGTATGTCATGGCACCTTTAATTTTCTTTTTAATAGAAGCATTTTTTTCCTGCTGCAATGCCAAGCGTTTCAAAATATCGTCCAAAATACCGCCCGCCTCGCCGGCTGCTACCATATTGACATAAATATCGTTAAATGAATCGGGATGTTTTCCTAGGGCATCAGCGAGCGCCATTCCACCCTCAACGTCCTTGATAATAGCGTTAATTGTATCGCGGAAACCAGCAGTCTCGGCATGTTGCGCCATTGAGCTAAGCGCGCGAAGAATTGGTACGCCGGCTGAAACCATGGCGCTCAGCTGCCGGGTAAACATCACCAGCTCTTCAGTTTTAACGCCTTTTTTCTTGCCAAATGTGAAACCGGAGCTTTTGCTGTTCTGCTCCTTTATACTAATTAATTTCAAGCCGCGGGTTTTTACAATATTGATGGCCGACAAACGGTCAGTGGCCTCAATTGTCGAACTGACGGTTTCCTTTTTTGAGTTAACTGCTAAAAATTCAAAACTTGGCATATATTTACTCCCTTGTTGCTCGTAATACTTCCTCAATTGTTGTTACTCCCCGCAGGGATTTTATTAAACCGTCTGTTTGCATAGTAACCATTCCTTCTGAGATAGCTTGTTCTTGTATATCATTGCTGGTGGCGTTGGCGGTAATCATTTTTTGGATAGGCACTGATATGCCGAGTACCTCGTAAATACCGACACGGCCCTTGAAGCCGACATGATTGCACTCGTCGCAGCCTTCGGGATTTGGCCGCCACAGGCGCTGAATTGTTACATCGGTCGAGCCCATCGGCGTGTCGCCGCCAATTTTATCGGCAAAGGCCTGTCCTTCAAGTTCGTGCAGCCGTTGGATAGAACCTTGTTTTAGGCTAAACATCTGCACGATATAGCTGAGTTCTTCAGCGTTAGGCACGTATTCTTGCCGGCAATTCATGCATAGCCGCCGTACCAAGCGCTGGCCGATCACCGCCTTGACCGTCGAGGCGATTAAGAACGGTTCAATTCCCATATCCAGCAAGCGCGGCAGACAGGTTGCTGCGTTGTTGGTGTGCAGGGTGGAAAACACCAAGTGTCCAGTCAGCGCCGCCTGCACACCCAGGTTAGCCGTCTCTCCGTCGCGAATCTCGCCAACCATGATAATGTTCGGGTCCTGGCGAAGCAATGCACGCAAACCCGAGGCAAAGGTCATGCCGGCTTTGGCATTAGTCTGGGTTTGGTTGACGCCGGGGATTTTATACTCGACCGGATCCTCAATCGTTGAAATATTAACGTCTGGCGTATTAAGTTCCGACAGCACGCTAAACAAGCTGGTTGATTTTCCCGAACCAGTCGGCCCGGTCACCAAAATCATGCCGTTTGGCTGCGCCATGGCGTCTTTTACGGTAGCTAGCGACAATCCCCAGTAGCCAAGTTTGTCGAGCGAAATTGCCTGGTTTGATTCGTCCAAAATACGCATCACTACCTTTTCGCCGTCGGCAATCGGCAGGGTCGAGACACGCAGCGCGTATTGTTTGCCGGAAACTTTTATCTTAAAACGTCCGTCTTGCGGCACGCGGCGTTCGTCAATTTTCAGATTTGATAAAATTTTAATGCGGCTAACCAATGCGCCGTGAACATTGCGCGGCAGCTTGTTGACCTCTTTTAATACGCCGTCGATGCGGTAGCGGATTTGGACGTAATCTTCGCGCGGCTCGATGTGGATGTCGGAAGCGTTGGATTTGATGGCGTATTCCAGTAACAAATTAACCGTCTGGGCAATCGGTGAATTTTCCGCGAAATCATCTTGGCTAACGTTTTGATCTTCGGCAGAAGCGTCTTTTTGGACAGAAATAACCTCGTCCAATTCGTCGTTCATGTCGCCGCGGTAATTCTCCAAACAATCCAGAATATTGCTTTTTGTTGCCAGGAAAACCTTAGTGTTATAGCCAATTTCCTTCTGAATAAAGTTAAGCGCCTGCACGTCGTCAGGATCTTCCATCGCCAGCGACAAGCTGCCGTCATCGTTTATCGCGAACAGAACGACATTATATTGGCGGGCAATATGCTCCGGGATTTTCTTCAAAACATCGTCCAAAATATCTTTCGGTTCAATTCTGACAAACGGCACGTCGATCAATTCGCCGATCATTTTTGTCAGCTTTTCATCGGAGACGACTTTTTGGTCGATAACAGTTTCCTGCAAGCTCTGCTTTGATCGTTTGGCGAGCGTCTTTAACTCATCAAGCTGCGAATCATTAACGATCCCACCCTGTTTCAGAAGTTTCTCAACTGTCTCGTCCGAAACGCGCATAATTCTTATGGTTATTGTACTATTGTCGCTAAAAAAAAGCTAGCACATACCGCCGCGAATTTTAAAGTTAGGCCTCACTCAAATCAAAATCTAATACGCGTCAATATATCGTTATGAAATGGTATAATTAAAAGTAGTGAAAATTGATAACGAGGCAAGAATGAAGCAGCTGGGCGAGGCGATCGGCCGGTCGGTTTCCGGCAGCGAAGTTTTGGAATTGGTCGGCGATATTGGCGCGGGAAAAACCACGTTGACTAAGGGTATTGCGCAGGCGCTGGGGATTAACGAGCCAGTGCAAAGTCCGACTTTCACAATTTCACGCGTGTATGATTCGCCCAGAGGGCTGCGTTTGGCGCATTATGATTTTTATCGTTTGAGCGAGGCAGGTATTATGGGCGATGAGATTCGCGAAGCTGCGGACGATGATTCGGTGGTAGTCGTTGAGTGGGCGGGCGCGGTTGATGGCGACTTGCCGAAAGATCGCTTGGTAGTAAAAATTACAACAATTAGCGAGGAAGAACGGCTAGTGGAATTTCATTCTGGCGGTAAAAAATCGACCGAACTTTGGCGGAAGATAAAGGAGAATTTGGCATGATAATTTTATTAGACACTTCAACGCCAGTGTGCTTTTTAACAGTGGTTGATGGTGAATCGCGGCAAGATTTTGAATGGCAAGCGGGGCGGACATTGGCGCGCGGCTTGCTGAAGTTTTTGGAAGAAAAAACCGGCGATTTGCATAATATCAGCGGTATCGGCGTAATGAAAGGGCCGGGCAGTTTTACTGGATTGAGGATTGGACTGACGGTTGCCAATACCCTGGCGGATAGCCTGAATATACCAATTGTCGGCGCAATGGGCGAAGATTGGCGGGGGACGGCGCTTAAAAAACTGCGTGCTGGTGAGAATGAGAAAATAGTTATGCCAGAGTATGGCGCTGCCGCTCATATTACCGCGCCGCGAAAATGATTACGGTTATGCTATAATTACGGCATGACAGAGCGCGCCATAAAACCAAAACAACCGATAAAACGTAGGAAGAAGACCGCAAAATCTGTAAAAACTGACATGCCTCAGCCAAACAGCGTGGCGGAGGCGGCTATTTTTGTTGGTAGTCTTGGGATGATTGTCTGTGCAGTTCTCGTGTTCGTTGGAGCATGGTTTGCTATGGTAATGGTTAGTGCTAGCGGACACGCTGAAAGTGGATTAGCGCTTACTCTTGCAGTGTCGCTGTTCGGAATCAACGTTGCGGTTCAAGGCGGTCTGCTCCTTAAAGAAACTCATCGAGTCGATCGTTACGGACAAAGGATTGCGGCTATATATATGACAATTGCTCCGCTGGTATTGAGCGCGCTATCAATGATAGTGGCAGCGCTTTATGGGGGTAAAACTGGAGGTTGTATATATGATGACGGATCAAATATATTGTGCGCTTTTGCGCGCGAGACAACTGCTTTTTTGGTGTTATCTTTTAAGTTCTCGCCTGCTATATCTGTCTTTGGGTCGATCTATGTGTGGTTTTTGCTAGCGTGCAAGGATAAATTATTTTGGATATACGATGAGTCCTCAAAGGGTGACAACGCCTACAAGAAGGCAATTGAGCATTCAAAGGAATATCGCAAAATCGGCTCTATACTGTTAGCGATCCCACCGCTGATGCTTGTTGCTAGATTTATCGTTGTTTTCTTTGGCGGTTATTCAGTAGAGAATGGAGATTTGAGCGCGTGGATTATACCTGCACTAATTGACTATTTCTTTGGATATTTCATTTGGGTAATATGTATCATTGCTGGAATTATATTTTTCATAAAAAGCAAGTAGCTGTTCGGCGATTTTTCTGCCAACTTTCCGTGCGAAAACTTCTAAAACCGTGTATAATTAAATTACGGCGGTTTGTAAATTTTGACTCGCCAGATTAGATAGTTTGAAATTGATTAGTTGTTGATATATTTCCTTGAGGCGAATACTCAGGGGCAGCTAATCGGAAAGGAATGACAATGATAGGAATAATTATTGCCGCCATCGTCGGAGCTGGGCTTGGTGCGGGCGGATTTTTTGGTTATCAGCGGTCGCGCCAGATTAACGGTAAAAATCAGATTGAGCGCGATTTGGCGGATGCTAAAATTAAAGCTGGCGACATCGTTCTGAAGGCTAAAGACGAGGCGCTGAAAATTGAGAACGAGCGCCGTAAGGAATGGCAAAAAACCGAGAATCGTTTGGCTGACCGCGAAAAGACGCTGGATAACAAGCTGGAGGAGCTAGATCGGCGATCAGAAAAGCTGCGAACCCACGAGGATGAGATTGACAATCTAAAAAGTGAAATTCGTGATATTCGTTCCCGCCAGCAGGAAAAATTAGAGAAAATTGCCGGACTAAAGAAAAAGGATGCAGCCGACAAATTGATGAAAATGACCGAGCGCGACATTAAGCAGGACTTGATAGGACTGGTGGCGAAGCTGCAGCATGACGCAATGGATGATGCTGAAGAGCGAGCGCAGATGATTTTAGTAACTGCTATGGAGCGGATGAGCAGCGAAGTAACGGCTGAGCGGACAGTGACGGCAGTTAAGCTGACCGACGACGAGATGAAGGGCCGGATTATTGGTAAAGAAGGCCGCAACATTCAGGCTTTGCAGCGAGAAACGGGTGTCGATATTCTAGTAGATGATACGCCGGGCATGGTTGTTTTATCTAGTTTCGATCCGATTCGCCGGCAAGTTGCCCGCCTGAGTTTGGAAATGCTGATGAAAGATGGCCGCATTCATCCGGCGCGTATCGAGGAAGTGGTCGCCAAGGCGAAAAAGCAGATTGATAAAGAAGTCAAGCAGGCTGGCGAGGACGCGGCGCGCGAAGTTGGCGTGGTCGGTATTCCTAAGGAAATGCTGCGAATGCTGGGCGAGTTGAAATTCCGGACGAGTTACGGCCAGAATGTTTTAAAGCACTCGACGGAGATGGCGCAAATTGCTGGCATGATTGCTGAGGAAATCGGCGCCGACGTGCGTATCACTAAAATTGCCACGCTGCTGCACGATGTTGGTAAGGCGGTGACGCATAAAATTGAAGGCAAGCATCATCATATTGGCGCGGAATTTGCCCGCAAGTACGGCATGGACGAGCGGATTGTACATGCTATTGAAGCGCACCACGATGACATCGAGGCGACGACGCCAGAGGCGATTATTGTCCGCGTGTGCGATGCAGCTTCAGCCGCGCGTCCGGGCGCCCGCAATGTTTCGGCTGAGAACTTTGCCGAGCGAATGCGCGACTTGGAGAATGTGGCGACTAGCTTTGACGGAATTGATAAAGCCTATGCAATTTCAGCTGGCCGCGAAGTGCGTATAATTGTTAACCCAAAGAAAATCGACGATTTGTCGGCAATCAAGCTATCGCGCGACATTGCTACTAAAATTGAAAGCACCATGCAATATCCCGGCGAAATTAAAGTTAACGTTATTCGCGAAACGCGGGCATTTGAATACGCGAAATAATGGTGCAGTATACTAAAGAGCAGCGGCAGAAGTGGATGGCTAGTTTGGATGCTCGCTTCTCCAGCGCGGCAGTTTTGATCGAAAATACTAAAGGCGAGCTGCTAATTCTAAAAGCCAACTACAGAGATAATTGGGGGCTTCCTAGCGGCGTTGTCGATGCTGGCGAATCGCCTCTGGCTGCTGCCATCCGCGAGACTAAAGAGGAAACTAATGTCGACCTGGCATCGGGCGAGCTTGCCTTAGCGATGGTTGCGTCGCGCCAATCCGAAGATTATCTGTCGCATCAGTTTGTGTTTACCGCGGTATTGTCTGACGATAGACTCTCTAATATTCGTTTGCAAGAATCGGAAATCGAGGATAGTTATTTCATAAGCAAAGAGGAAGTTGCCCAGGCTAATTTTCCGCTGCTTTGGGCGGTGAAATTATGGGCGAAGCAAGAGTTCGGTTATGTTGAAACTAAAATCACCAGCACTGTCGCCGGTTCGCAGGACGAGAAAATAGTTGCTATCACGCCGATGTATTCATCAGCTAAGAAGGAGGATAAAAAGATGGGAAAATTGGTTATTAGCCGCCACGGCGAAAGCGAATGGAATTTGCTTGGCAAATGGACGGGGCTGACTGACGTTGGCCTGACGGAAAAGGGTATAGCCGACACAGAGCGGCTGGGTGAATTGCTAAAAGGTATGGCGTTTGACGAGGCATATACTTCGGCTTTGAAGCGGACGCATCAAACGCTCGACGCGCTGCTGAAAGGTGCAGGCATAGCAGAAGATATGCCAGTGGTGCGGGCAGCAGAATTGAATGAACGCGATTACGGCGATTTAACTGGCAAGAATAAATGGGAAGTTAAGGACGAAATCGGCGAGGAAGCCTTTAACGGCATTCGCCGGGGTTGGGATTATCCAGTGCCTGGCGGCGAAACATTGAAAGATGTTTATGCGCGTGCTGTACCATATTTTCAGTCTGAGATTTTACCGAAATTACAGGCTGGCGAAAATATTTTATTAGTGGCGCACGGTAATTCTATTCGGGCGCTAATAAAATACTTAGATCAAGTTCCTGATTCGGATATGGCGCACGTGGAAATGCCGTTTGGGCAATTATTGGTCTATACATTCACGGCAGATTCAGCGCTGCCAAAAAATAAAGAAGTTCGTTCGGTGGAGATTGAGCCGGTGAATGCGTAGCGCTAGATCGGAAATTTCGACTAATCAAACGGAAAGAATTTACCAAGCTGCCCGTCAAATATTACCAGCCATCGCTTACGGCGACGCTGCTGGTTTACCAGTGGAGGCAATGTCGGCAGAACAAATATCTGAAAATTACGGCAGAATTACCGAATTGCAGGCGCCGTCGGATCATCCGTTTTTTCCAGGAAGCGCGCGCGGCACGGTCAGTGATGATACGCAGCTGAGTCTGGCAGTGGCTGAGAGTCTCATAAGAACTGGCGGTTTTTCGCTTAAATCTTTAGCGGCTGGGCATATTGCAGCTTATCGCCAGGCTCCGCGGACAGCCGAGGGCGTGCCGTGCGGCTGGGGCGGTTCCACAGTAAGGGCGGTGGAGCGAATGATTAGCGGTGTCTCTCCTCGCGAATCTGGCGAAAAAGACAAGGCGGGCAACGGTGTTGTTATGAAAATGGCGCCGCTAGTTGTTTGGCAAGTCTTGGGCGAAGTTGATGGGCGAACGCGCCGCGGACAATATGACTTGCTTACTAATATGACGCACAATAGCGAAATTGCACGTATATGCACGCGTCTGCATGGCGAAGTGCTGAGCGCTTTGCTCGAAGGGCGAACGGTGTCAGAAGCGGCTGATTCATTTATTCGAAACCTAGCCGTAAATGATTTTTCTAAGGAAAGCGAATTGATACATCGAGCAATCTATAGCCCGTGCCAAACCGACGAGGAGTTAGCCGAACGGTATGCTGCCGGTAAATCAGGTACAGACTATGGTTTTTATGCGCCGGAAACTTTAGCGATGGCTTACGATATATTCTTAGGGGCTGGCGGTGATATGCAGGCGGCGGTGTACAGGGCGGTGAATCTCGGCGGCGACAGCGATAGCACAGCGTCGATAGTTGCCGCGATGATAGCATGCCAGTCGGGCGGTGTATACAAAGAGCCGCCTGATATGGAATCTGTTCAAGGTATTGAGCAACTTCGTACAGTATCGACGCAGCTAGCCGAGGCAGCATTACGGCGAACAGTGAAATTGGGATGACGGCAACTGGATTTTTTGCCTGATCCATGCTAGAATTGAGCTAGGCAATTAGTTCAGCCTTTTCGGGGTGTGGCGCAGTTGGCTAGCGCGCGCGGTTTGGGACCGTGAGGTCGAAGGTTCGAGTCCTTTCACCCCGACCATTGAGCTCGTATTCAAGCCCGTGTCATGGTGAACCCGTGGCGCGGGTTTTTGTTTGATTTTGAAAACAATCTGCAAATACATACAACTCTACGAGTGAAAATGGAAGTATAAAATTTGCCCATTAGAGATAATTGATGTTATAACCAAATTCATATGAATAAAGAGCGCTTAGAATCGGCTTCCACTCCCGAAGAGGCCGGCAAAACTGCACCAGACAAAAAGCCCATGAGCGAGACAGAGATGCTCCAGCTTATGGCTGAAAAGACTGAGTGTAGCTACTCTGCCACTCGCTACAGGACGATACATCCCGATACAGTGAAGCCGTCGGAAATTGCAGGTATGAACGATGAAGAGTTTAACGATTTTTTAGAGGCTATCTGCTTGGTTGAAGATTACCGTGCTATCCCCAGAAGCTCTCGACCACCATCACGTATAGAATAATTTATTTTGTTGCACCGCGATAGTATTGCAAAGGCAAAATCGATGCTATACTCAAGGCATGAAACGACTCTCGCCTGTGCGAACGATAGACCAGATCGACGCCCAGACTCTAGCTCTGACTGCTCAAGGGTTTGGGAAGGTTGCTCTAGACTCCACTATCAGCGGCGCTGTTTATAGGCTCGGTGCTTTACAGCTTGATTTTGTTTCTCGTATTATAGAGAGCCATTATCTGGTTTTGGCAAGTCGAGGCATCTTTAATTCCGTAGGTGACGCACGGATCGCACTAAGTTCATACTCCGATGTCGTAGAAGGAGAGTATCACGCGGCGTCCTTACTGTGCAAAACTGATTTCTTGGATTTTTACCCCTATCTTTCAACAAGACGCGGCTCATTGCGTCGAAGCCACCATAAAGCTCTAGGCGACAATCCTTGGCATATTCTTCAGAAGGTTGAAGATATTTTTGAAAAAGACACCGTAGCGTCTGCTAACTCGGTTGAAACTATACTGCCTGACAAATCAGCTGGAAGCTGGTGGGGACGAAAAACTAGTCGAATTGCCTTAGATGCCTTACATTTTCAAGGAAGGCTAGCTATTCACCATCGGGACAAAACAAATATGCCGTTCTATTGCCGGCCTGAGTTGCTCGGTCTTCCTACTTGTACTGATTTTACTAGATCGGAAATTGAGTCTTCCTTGGATCAGGTAGTTCTACGCTCTGTTGAATCTCTTGGCTGCGGTTCCATACCCCATATTGCTGATTTTTATCAATTGCCTGTCAAAGAGATTAGGGTTAGCGTCAATAGGCTTGTCTCTTCTGGAAGAGTAGTCGCACTTCAGCCTACTTTTGATCATTCACCCTGGTTCGCAACATCCAGTGGACTAGAGAGACTAGAGCAATCAAACATCTCTGACTTCTCTCCTGTTGCTTTGTCGCCATTCGATAGCTTGATCTGGCACAGAGCTAGAACGGAGGCGTTGTTTCAATTTCATTACGTGAACACAATGTACTATTCGAGAGAGAAGCGCAGACTTCTTGGGTTGGGATATTATGTTCTGCCGATACTTTCACCGCAAGGTATTGTTGCGCGGGTAGACGTTGGAAAGGAAGAAGGAAGAGTCAAGATTATTCAGTACTGGAAAGAACCTGGATTCGATGATGATTCAATCGTTTACACTGCGTTGGAGAATCTCGCGTCTTGGCTGGGGGCTGAATTGGAAATCTAATCCTATTACACGGGCTGGTCGCAAATTAGTGTTGCGGCAGCGATTGAGAAAACTTCTAACCTCTCTCATACAGTCCAACAATCAAATCGCCGTCATGAAATTCCTGTTGTAATTTCCAGTTTTTTGGCACGATAGCCATAAATTGGTCGTATTTTTTAGTACGGCTGATGAGCCAAATACGCTTTGAGGGCACGCTATCCATCGTCGGGATTTGCGGCGTCTTTGTTTTTTTCACCAAGCCCCATTCACCCCAGCCGTCGTCGCCTTCTGGTGCTAGCAGTACAATTTCCTGCCCGGTTTTATTATAATAAGATGTATTGAAATAAGTATAAATTTCTGTCGATAATATCGTGTCGCCCGGCTTAATTCCGCCGTTGATATGGCTCATTGCCGTATTTGTATTATTCCAAGCTGCTTCTGCAACCTCATGAATGCCGACGTTCCACATGTATCTGCCGATGTATATAGCTAAGAGGAACGCTATTGCTGTTTTCCACCATTTTTTAGCGCCGATTAAACACAAATAAACCGCCAGCAATGCGTAAAATGCTGGCGCTGAGTAGGTGAAATAGCGGTCAAGATATACCGGCTGGCGCAAGCTTAATAAGTAGACGACCATCATCGGCACAAGTAGCCAGGACGTTAGCAGCCAGATTGCGGCGCGTTTTTTCGGGTAATGTTTTGCCAGGCAATACGATACGGCGATCATTATCGGCGCTAGCATTAAACCAAAGTATTTGGTTATTCGATAATCGTATGATATGAACATTGATAAGGTGTTTGGTATGCTGAATCTGTCAACTTCTGGAATCCAAAAACCGCCGCCGACTTTGGTTGTTTGGGAGATCATAATTGGCAGCCATGGTAAAAATAACAACAGTCCGAAACCAGCGCTTAGCCAGAGATTTTTATTTCGTATTACTTTCAGGAAGGCTTTTTTATTGCCGCCGAAGGTTAGCCATATATATATAAAATGTGCTGGAATAATGAGCGCCAAAAAATACTGCGTGTAAATTCCAGCGGCAACTAAAGCGCCATACAATAGCCACCAGTGTTTCTGCTTTTTATGATCAATTGCTTGAATAAAAACATATGTGGCGGCTAAGGTGATGAGTGCAGCCAGTGCATACATCCTGGCTTCATTACTGTAACGAACTAAGAACGGCCCAATTGCTGCGAAAATCGCTCCCAGAACAGCGATTTTTTTGGAAAATAGTTTTTGTAGCAGAAAAAAAAGCAGTGCTACGGTAGCAACCCCGCAAACAACACTAAAGCCGCGCAGCGATTCGACAGATCCGCCGAATAACAGCTGCCAAACATGCATAACTACGTAGTAAAGAGGCGGATGGACGTCGGTGATAGTTATGGATAGGATGTCGCCGATTGGTTGCTTAACGAGCGTGGCGGTGTAGCCCTCGTCGTGCCAAATGTCTGCTTTGGTAAGGTATAGTAACCGGGCGTGGACGGCTAAAAGTAATATTGGGATAAGATATATCCAGCCGGGAATTTTATGGTACAAGCCGACAAGATGCTTGATTGCTGATTGAGCTTGTTTCATCGCGGGCGTTTCTCGGCTGTTTCTCGCGCTTTTCTGGCTAAATTGTCGTCAATAAAATAATTAGCAATCTCAAGGTTGCGCCGCTTCAGGGCGGTGTCAATCAAAAAGTCGGCAATTTGCGGATTCTTCGGCAGTAGCGGCCCGTGCAGATATGTAGCGATGATATTGTTATACCTTACGCCTTCGTATCCGTTGTCGCTGTTTCCTGCGCCCCTAACAACCCGCCCCAAGGGCAGGATATTTTCGTCCAAAAAAGTTTGTCCGCTGTGGTTTTCATAGCCGACGATTCCGCCGAATTCTTTGCTTTCCAGGGTAATATTGCCAATCATCCGCTCGTCGCCAGCTCTGGTCTCGATTGGCAGTATTCCTGCTCCGATGATTCTTTCGCCGCTATTGGTGACGAAAAACTTGCCAAACAATTGATACATGCCGCAAATCATAAGCATCGGCACGCCGTCTTCGGCAAGTTTTTTTAGCTCCGCAGCGCGCCGCAGCAAATCTTCTTGGATAACGTTTTGGCCGGAATCTTGGCCGCCGCCGCCAACGAAAATATCGCCTGCCGAAAAATCCGTGGAATCGCCTGGATTGTGATCGATAATTTTGACTGGATAATCGCGCCATTGCAAGCGTTTTTTTAAGACTAGAGTATTGCCCCAATCGCCGTACAGATTCATATCGCGCGAGTACAGCTGAATGATAGTTATAGGCTTCATGATATTTTCTCCACTTCAGTTTTATCGCTGAGTAATTTCCTGAGCGTTGTCATGGCAGTGTAGCTACAAAAAATCTGCTTCGGTTCGTCTGGATTATTGTCTATAAAATAATCCAGTGCTTTTGCCAGGTTCGGTTCGACTTTTTCAACCGGCACTTCGTCGTATTGCAGCCGCAAAGCCATGTCGTAGGCGCGGATACCGCTGACAGTTGACACGGCTTTTATTTTTGAAAAGTCAACGTCCCACAACCAGCTCATGTCGCGGCCGTCGGCGTAATTATCGTTGATGGCCATCATTATAGCGGCTTGGCTGCGGGCAAACGACAGTAGCGCCAGACGAAAGCCGCTGGGGTTTTTTACGAGGATTAATTCAATTGGTACGCCGTGCAGCATAATAGTTTCGCCGCGGCCAAATGCTGGCTGGATATTTTTTAGTGCCAGAAGCAGCGCGCCAGTTACTTCGTTGCCGGCAATCTGCCGCGCTAAGGCAATGGCCGCCGCGGCGTTCAATAAATTATACACGCCAGTCAGCTGCGTGCTAATAAGTGCATTTTTCTCGGATATTCGGAAGACTGCCCGCTGCCCGTCGATTTTTGACAGCAGGACGTCGGCGACTACCCGGCTGTTGGCCCTGGCTGATCCGGATTTGAGGGTGTCGTCGGTCGGCATTAGCTGTAATAACTCGCTGGTTGTGCCGAAGAAAACGGATTTTGCCCGGATTTTTTTGCTGATTGCGAATATCCTTGGATCGTCGCGATTCAATACTACCGTGTCGATTGTTGCTGCGGCGATTTTTTCTAATAGTTTGGCAGTTGTATCAATTTCGCCGAAACGATCTAGCTGGTCGCGCATGACATTAAGCAGCAGGGAGAATCGCGGCTGCACCATTTTAACAAATTTAACCGCCCAAGCCTCGTCTAGTTCCAATACGGCGATGTCGGCGTCCAGCTTGCCATGAATGTCAACCTCGTTTAATAACGCTGCCGCTACGCCGCGGGAAAAATTGCTGCCGGTACGGTTGGTAAAGACCTTCATCCCGACCGATTCTA
>ERZ773070.1086-NODE-1086-length-17500-cov-3.441731_pt1 | contig 17500 bp, 19 predicted proteins | sample MGYA00580618_ERZ773070 | MGnify/ENA primary metagenome ERZ773070 (study PRJEB29015, sample SAMEA2738023) | human oral metagenome | biome: human oral; feature: human-associated habitat; material: dental | place: China | collected 2019 ... | reverse complement strand
TAAAATTTCTTGCGTAAAAAAAGATTGAAGCCTCATCAATCAGAAAGAAAAAACGACGAGTTTTCCCCTTTTCAGGCTTGATATTGTGAGAACCTAAATAAGATTTTGGTGCATATCTTGGAGTCGCAAAATCATCGTGATAATTTTGAATTTCCTTGACAATAGGTGGCAATTCGTCGGCGGTGTACCAACGAATATGCGGAAATGCAAGCCACATATTGCTTACTACAATATCTCAACGCTTATATGCGTTGTACGCCTCTTCCACCGAATAAAAAGTTTTTCAGGCTCAAAAAAAGCCGAAAACGAGTGTTAAGTCTTCTTTAATCAAACGACCAAAGGGATTTGGAAAATTTATCATAATAATTATTTAAAAATATTTTTTAGTTGTAGGAAAATACCTACAAATATCATAAAAACGAAAAAGCAAAATCCCCACACAGAGAGTTTACCTGTTATTTGAGAGGTTGACATTAAGTAAATAAAATTGTACTTGTACACAAGAGCGGACAATATAGCCGAATAAAATAATTGTGATAAAAGAATTATTGAAATAGTTATCACAATAAATCTTACAATGTATTTTTTAAAGTAAAGCAAAATTGATAGCATAATTATTCTCTAACAATATAAAACAGAAACCAAAGTCCAGCAACTATGAAAAACAAAAATATTAGCGTATCTACAATGGTTGACCTTCCATAATTTAGCGTTTTTACGCCAATATTTGTACAAATTTGACTTCCATCTAGCGGTGGAATTGGATTTGCCAAATACAAGAAAAATCACATAAGTTCCGCAGGTTTCATTGAGGGCGGAGTTTCAATATCAATATAAAATCAACTTGCTTTCTTACAAATATAATCGTTACTTCCCCACAGGAATTCTTGATAACTTGTTTTAAGAGTTACGATTTTCCAAATAGGTTCAAAAATTGAATAAAAAAACTCGTATACAGGTTTCAAAATATTCGTCCAAATTGGTTCTACAAAAGGCGAAAGAAAATTTTTTAGAGTATCGAAAATCCAAGTAAAAATACCTTTAATAACATCAGCAAATCAGTTCCATATATTGCCTAAAAATCTTCCTATCGAAATAGCAAGATTTTTTATATGGCATCAAATATCCATTGATTCACAAGAAGTTTCCACATTTGGATCTGATGATGAATTATTATCTTGTGAATTCGCATCGCCTTGTTGTTGAAAGAAAGATGAATTGAATCAGAAAATATCTTGTAAAGTATAAATCAATGCTCAATCGTTTACTGATTTAAAAAATTCACCCCACAAAAATTTATTTAAATAAGGACTCAATTTTCTATAATGTTTATACGAAAAATCATCGAATTGTCAAGCCGTATAAGTATCTGAACCAGAATTAAAATGTGGAATACGCGCATAATATCAATCTGTTATCTCTCTATCATAAGTAAACTCTTCAAGAGTAGAAAAATAATAATCTCAGGTTTCCTCATCTTTAACATATTTTATTCATTTGTAGCTTCTATTACTACCAGTATCAGAAATTGCTTTCTCTTTATCTTTTTGAAGATAAATAAAATTACCTTCCTCTATATCAGCAATTCTTATACCATACACTCAAACTTTTTTATCAAATTTTTCTAAAAAATTAGGCAACCAACTAAAAAAATCAGGTTCAGCAAGATTACTTTTTTTATGATGAATGCGGTTGATGAAAACTTTATCGGCGGCAGAATTATACAAAGAAATATCAGAATAAGACCAATACACACCAGTCGTAGCAGGATGCGCAGAATAAGTCCAAAAAGAATTTATCGCAAGTACACAAACTTTCGGATTATCTGAACCACATTTTTTATTTACATCGAATTCGTAAATAGTTTTTTTATCTCAATTTGACAATTCATAATAAATATCGAGAGTTTTTTTACCTATTTTCTTTTCTTGATCCTCGTAAATCCAATTTGCTTTAAATTGAATTTCCGATTTAGGATTTACATAAGATTCTGTACCAAATAAATAATTATTACTCAAAACAGAATCCCAATAAGCTATAATCCACCCCGAAGTGCAACACTTTGTATGCACTCGGGGATTTTATTTGTAGCTTAATCGGAAAAGCGTTTTGTACAAATTGAACCAGGATTCAAGTTGAGGGTTCGAGCCCCTCCAAATAAAATCCTCCTTTTTATCTATTCATTTTTATTCAATATGAACCTATCAGAACAGACAGGTATTATCATTGCAGTTAATCATATTGTGTCTAAAAAAACACAAAAACCTATGATACTCGTTGAGTATTCACTAAAAGGCAATAAACAAATCCAACAAAAATGGATTTACGAGGATGACCCAAATTTTGAAACTCTCTCCAAATCTGGTAATGAGCTATTCGGTGCAAACATAAAATTAACTCTCGAAATTGTCTAAAATTTCTCACAAAAAACAACCTCAAGTGTGACGATTAACTAGTATCGTCACACCTAATCCAATTTTTATTACTAACTTTCGCTTTTTAATGGTAAAAAATAACCATTCCTTTCTGTTACAAAACACTCCTGATTTTCTGACAGAAAAAACACAGGAAAATCGCTATAAAAAATTGCAAATTTCTCGTACTATGGAATGGCTACAAATTCCAGAGAAAACGCAAAAGAATTTTATCAAAAATTTTATTCACATTGATGTCGATTATATGCAATACACTTGCTATAATATCAAAACACCACTCGAACTCATTTACAATATTCTCGGTTTCAGTGGAACCATTGATCAAGACAACTCTAATGTAGAATATAATTACAATCTGAATCTTTCACTCACTCATATGGAAACACGAATGTGACAAGCCTATATTATCACATTTATGTCGCCATGATTTCCACCAATCCCCATTGGAAGTGTGGAAGTTTACAACCCAAACAAAAAGGGTGCTATCAAAACTGAAGGAAAAATTGTATTTTACGGATGATACTTCGTTTTTAAAGAAATTATCACTTCAGAATGTCCCGAGTTTATTCGCTTTGTCAATGCTATTGAACTCTGATCAATAATTCAAACACAAAACCAAAAAGATAAGCCTATTTACAAGCGTACACGTGTAGATATTGCTATAGACATAAAAAGTAAAATATCACAACGCTGGATGTATAAATACATAAAACCCAGCAAAAATTCTAAACACGCTGTAAAACCATATAACTATACTCCAGAACTCGGATGATTCCAGTCTTTCGGTTATATTCCTTGATTATCAAAAATGATCGGAATACGAGTATATAACAAGGTTTTAGATATAAAAGCCAAAAACAAACAGTGTTATCATCCTGCTTACGGAACGGAAGAAATTCCCGATGTAACCCGTATAGAAATTATCTACGGATGAGATACGGCCACACAAAAAATTGACACTCTCATAGATTATACAAAATTCAGAATACTCTGAACTGACCAAATCCACATGAAAAGAATAAATCGCCCAAAATCACAATACTCCCCATTAAGTGCATACGAATACTTCAAGCGCTATGCAAAAAACCACTGAAAATCTCTCAAAGATGTTCTTGATGATGTTACTTGTATCGTCATGATCGAAGAGCAAAAAGACATGGAATATAAAGAAAATCAATACAAAGAAATAGAGATTTTTGAAACGAATCCTAAAAAATAATTATTATTATGATTGAACCAGGAAAAATATTTGAATTTCTGAAAAATAATGGTTATTCACAAAAAGATATAGTTACTATCGTATTATTTGCTGCTGTTATGATTTATACAATTAAATGAATGGATGATGATCAGGAATTTGAAAAAGAAAAAAATCAAGCCTAAATAGGCTTTATATGGGAACCTTATTCCCTCCATTTATTTTTTAACTTTTTTAGTTATGCAACCTATGGTGTCTTCTGAACTAGGAACGCAACTAACGACACAGGTTACTCAGGCAATGGGTTCTGTATTTACCTCGTTCGTTAATCTCTCAGGTGCTTACCTAGTTATTGGTGCTGGTATGTTCATTCTCTTTGGCGTGCTTGCACTCGTACATTTCCGTCGTCACTAATTCGACGATTTTAAGCATATAGATTGTTTTAGTGAATGCTGACCAATTTATATGCTTTTCTTTTTAATTTTTCATTATGATTATTGAAAATACTGATCTTTCACTCGCAGTTTATAATCTATTTATATTTTTTATTGAATTTCTCACAGCAAATATTATATGGATTATTCTGTTATGTGTTTTCATATATGTTATTTGATATTTTTTCCGTCACTTTATATTTTTTTGAAAAAGATAATATGAAAAAACTAATCATTCTCTTCCTTACTTCAATTTTGCCATTTTCAGTTTTTGCACAAGACACAGAAAAAAACGAAAGTGGGGAAAATCAACCTGTCTATGGTTGTACACAATTGTGAGCGCCTAATTTTAATCCGGAAGCAACAATCAATGATGGAAGTTGTGAATCTATAATAGAGGGTTGTACTGATTCAACCGCACTTAACTATAACAAAAATGCTACAATCCATAATGAGTATATGTGTCAGTATCCTCAACCTTATGTTCCGCAAAATATTGAGGGTGCTTTCGAGAAATCGCAAGTGTCTATTGGTGCGACTACTTGGACGCTTCGGTTTACTCTTAATGTGACTGGCGCAACGCTTGACCCGTCTAATATTCAAACTTGGAATAGGTTTACGGCGGTTTCTGCTACAAGCAATGACAAAACTCTTACGCTAACACTTAGACAATTCGATGATCAAAGACTAGATGTCGAGTGTACGAATTATGAAGTTACAATCCCTCGCCGTGCAATAGTAACTGAACGAGGCGATACGAATGCAAATCCTATAACTGGCAATTTTGAGGTGGTAGGTTGTGAAAAAACTTCTGTAACAAAAGAAGAGACAGAAGACGGAAAAGAGGAAAAAAAACACGAAAATACTATTAAACAAGATAATTTGTATTTATCTCTCTATGATACAGACGAAAAATGAAAAGTATATATAAATCTCGTGAATCTTGCTTATATTTTGGGTTTTTCAATCATATTTATTTTTATTTTCGTTGTATTTATACAATTCATTAAAAATTCTTTCCTATGAAAATCAAAAAAATAGTTTCAATAATTTTGCTATTATTTATAGCATTTACTACATTTACTCCACTTGTTCAAGCCGTTTCATTTAATGGTTCAAGTAAGGTAAATTTTCCTTGAATACAATGAGTTTGACAATATTTTGGCGAAAATATTGATGGTAAAGAATTGTGGACTACTAAGGAAGATGAGAGAATAAATAATGTAACTTCTATGGTTTGTATTGAGAATTGACCGGAAGATAGTTGTCTTACTTATGTTATGAATGTGACACAATTTTTCGTGATAGATTTAAAGAAAAAGTATACTGATAATGAGGGCGTATGAGGTATAACTCTTACAGAAAGCGTGTGAAATTATATTTCTTTTAATGTATGAGAGAAAAACGAAAAATGAGAACAATGAGAAAATGATATTTATTTTAATTATCAAATTTGAGAAAAAAAATGAAACCTTGTCAAAATATCAAAAAATCAGAAATGTGGTACTGACAATCCGCATATTTGTGTGATAGGGCTGAATACATTTATTACATATTCTGCAAAGGGCGTAACTCGTGGTGTATATTGGACTTACTCGGATGTGACGGTATATTCTGATGAGAATGACAATATCAGGTTGCATCGCTCTTATAAAGATAAAACCGATGGCGTAAGGCCTTGATTTTTTCAGAATGCATTACAAAATATTGCTGAATATAAGGGCTGATATGGCGCCAGAGTGTGAGATATAAATGATAGTACAGTAATTTTTGTTAGTGATAAAATATATACTGACAATAGTTATGAGAATGATAAAAGAGAAATTATATATTTGAAAGTTGATAAATGATATTGACGATTTTTGAAGAATGAGCAATATACTAGGCTATCGCCTGAAAAACTCCCTAAACTTTGGGCGAATGGTGCTACTCTTGGACAAAAAAGTTGGGAAATATACGAAAAATCTAGGGTACTTATTCCACTTATGAATGAGTATTTGTGGGATTCTCATTCTCAAGTTGATAAAAATACAAAATTGAATGTTTTTTCCACTTTGAGGGATGTTTTCAATTTTAAGTGAATTATTTCGTCTGAACATAATGGTACTTCGGCGAATCCGCGCAATCACGATGGGTATAAGGATGATGAATGATATTTTATATGCGAGACTACTGAAATTTGATGCCATATAAAAAATTTTGGTATTTCAATAGGAAAGTTTTTTGGCAATCTTTGGAACTGATTCTCTGATATAATCAAAGGTATTTTTACTTGGATTTGGGAAGGAATAAAAATTATAACACTACCAATTCAAGAATTATTTATAAAAATAAAAAATACAATTAAACAAGTATTTGGTTTTATTCAATCAATTTTTATTCGGGATCTTAATGAACACCAGAAAATTTCTTGTGATGCAAATTTTAATTTTGCTATAACAGAAGAAGAAAGAAAAAAAGCAGATTTAAAATTTGCAGAATATGTAGAAGAAAATTTTTCATGAGTAATGGATTGAGTTTTTGCTTTTTCAAATAATTTCATTACAATTATTCGCTTTATTGATCCAGTAATACCAGCAAATTGAAGTGAAATTTGTACTTATTCTTGAGTAAAGCGAGTAAATTATTCAACAAATTCTTTTATTGATGTCTTTTTTGTTATGATATTTGTACTTGGAATTATATCTTTATTTTTTTATAGAAATTCATAAATATGCTTGCAGTAATTTGAACTTTTATTGTAGATTATGGAATAAAAATCATTTTATGATTTTTTAGATTTATGTTTTTCTTGTTCATTTTTTGAACCCTCACAATAATTCTAAAGCCATTATTTACACATTTTGTAGTTATGAGAAACACAGTTACACATTTTCTTTTAACTTCTTGAATGATTTGACCAATGACAATTCAATTTCTTTATATTTTGTTTTTCACAATTTTTTTCTTTATTATTTATAAAAATGTTTACAAATTAATAGCAAGTTAGTATGTTACGAATAGCAAATCCATTATGAACTCTTATAAATCAAGACCTTACGCTTGTATTTTGATTTTTCTGAGCTTGAAAAACATTTTATACAGTAGAAAGTGCGTATAAAGCCTATAAGCGATGAGATATTATCATATCGAATATGTGGCTTGCTTTCCCTCATGTGCGTTGGTATATAGCTGATGAGCTTCCAGCAATTATTGAGGAAATTCAAAATTATCATGATGATTTTGCAACGCCGATGTATGCGCCAAAATCATATCTTTGAGCACATAACATAAAACCTATTAAGGGGAAACCTCGTCGTTTTTTCTTTCTTATTGACGAGGCTTGAATTTTCTTTAATTCTAGAAATTTTAAGAAAAATTTTGAAAAACCTGAAATGATAGAATTTCTTGTTCAACCAAGAAAATTTGATTGTACCATAGCAGTGATTTGTCAAAGCCTTAAAATGATCGATGTAAATTTTGTGCGATTAGCTCAAGAAGTGGTTGAATTTAGACCGTGGTTATTCTGATTATTCCGTTTTTGAGAAGCTTATGATACGAAATTTCTTAACATAGAATGAGACTGATGGGATAGGGATATTCCTGTAACGCGACGAAAAATATTTCTTCATGATTTTTATACAATTAAAGCACGAATAAAATTTATTTGATGATTGTATTATACAAAAGAGATTTTATGAGTTCGAGCTGTTCGCAGGAAAGAACATATTTTAACTGTGAAAGATTATTTATTTAAAGAACAAACAGAACCTGATTTTCATAATTGGCACGGAAAAATTTTAAAATCACAGATTTTTTGAATTTCAGAAAAAGAAGCAGAAGAAGACACGGAAAATTCGATAAATACAGACAAAAAATAAAAAAACGCCCCAAGCCGAACTCATTCGGCGGGGTGTTTTTTGACAAATACTAAAAAATGTTATATAGTATAGTTATAATATTTGTAATTTTACTATTATGTTTGAATTTATTATTGTTTCCATTATTGGATTTTTATATATTTTTAGTCAAATAAGAAAAGAGATTTTAGAGGAAAAATCAAAGAAATCTATTATTGAAACAGAAAAGCATTTAAAGAAAATTGCCGAAAATCTTGACAAACCCAAATAATATGATAATATATTGACAATAATATATTTTATTGTTTAATATGAAATATAATCATCTTTCCCTAGAAGAGCGCTACATGATTTTTGAACTATTACAACAAAAATACACCAAAAGACAAATAGCGGAAATTCTTGAACGAAGTCCATCAACCATCACACGAGAATTACAAAGAAACAAATCACGCGTCAGATATTCACACACAACAAATCCTAAATTCCATTATTTGCCAGACTCTGCACAAGCCATAAAAACAGAAAGACGCAAAAAGGCAAATTACCGTACACCACTCAAAAACGAAGTCGTAAAAGATTTCGTTTTTTCTCATTTAAAAATCTGATGGTCGCCAGATATAATTTCGGGTGTACTCAAAAACACCTACAAAACCGCCAAAAAATACACAATTTCTCACGAATCCATATACAAATACATATACTCGGAAGAGTGAGAAAAAGAAAATTTAAAAAATTTTCTCACTCGAAGACACAAAACAAGAAGAAAATACACTTGAAGAAAAACACAAAAAATCCCTAAAATTCCGAATCGTCTAAATATTACTGAACGACAAAAATTTTTTCCAAAATCCGAAACACGCAAAGAATTTTGACACTTTGAATGAGATTCAATATTGTCAGTTCGCACAACTTTTTCCGCAATTCATACAGAAGTGGAAAGAAAAACACGATTTATATTCGCACAAAAAATAAATAAAAAATCTGCAGAAAATGTAGAATATGCAACGATCAGTATTTTCTCCGAACTTCCAAAAAATTCTATAAAATCCACAACTTGGGATAATGGAACGGAACATACCAATCACGAAAATGTAGCAAAAACACTACAAATAAAAATATTTTTTGCTGAACCTTATAAATCTTGGCAACGATGAACTAATGAACATGCTAATGGTATGATTCGCCGATATTTCCCAAAATGAACAAATTTCGATGAAATTACAGAAAATCAACTTCAAGAAGTAGTACAAAAACTTAATAATCGACCACGCAAAATTTTCTCATACCGAACAAGTCAAGAATTATTCGAAGAAGAACTTGCAAAACTAATGAAAAGACAGAAACGCGATTAACCAAAAAACTACTCTTTTTTCTCTTATCTACGGCGAAGCCTCATCATATAAATTTTTAGCGACAGCGTATAAAAAATTTAGCCTCATCATATAAATTTTTAGCGACAGCGTATAAAAAATTTATATGATGAGGGGGTTTGGTGGGTGTCCCCCAAATATTAAATATTCCTTTTGTCAAGACAAAATTTGACACCTATTTTTGTGTGCAAAAAATCAAAGAAATCCCACAATAAAAACAAAAAACGGAAATTTAAAAAATAAATTCCGTCTTATTTTTACTAAAAAATAAAAAATTGCACTTGCATTTTGAACAAAGCTAATTAACATTTAAATCAATTTTAAAAATTTGTGTTGTTTGTACAACATAATGCGCACAATTTTTCCCATTATAATTGATACAATTCATACCCACTATATCATTGATTCTATTATTACTATCGAAAGACCAAATAGTTTTTCAAGCAACATTTTTATCAGGAAAATTAGGGGAAAATGCGACAGACGGCAATTTAAAATCGGTTGAACCATTGAAAGTTACCGCCAAAGTATCTTTCGTAAAAAATAGGAAAGAAAGAATGAAAGAAAGAATAAATAGAATTATTTTCGTGATTTTCATAGAAATGAATTTTTAAGAAAGCCAAATAAAACGAAGAAGAGAATTAGAAAAAAGGAAACTAAACCAAGTAAATACACCACATTTGTAACATTTACATAAATTTTGCCGTTTTCGTCTGTATCGTATAACGACAAATACAAATTATCTTGTTTGATTGTATTTTCGTGTTTTTTTTCAGTATTTTCCGAATTGTCTTGCGGTTGAGAATCAGGATTTTTCTCACACCCTACAACCTCAAAATTGCCAGTTATAGGATTAGAGTTAGTGTCGCCTCGTTCAGTTACAATTGCACTGCGAGGGATTGTTACTTCATAATTTGTACATTCGACATCCAACCTTTGATCATCGAATTGTCGAAGTGTTAGCGTAAGAATTTTTTCGTTACTCGTAGCAGAAACCGCCGTAAACCTGTTCCAAGTTTGTACGAGAGACGGATCAAGCGTTGCGCCAGTCACATTAAGATTAAACCGAAGCGTCCAAGTAGTCGCACCAATAGACACTTGCGATTTTTCGAAAGAACCAGCAACATCTTGTGGAGTATTATTTTGATTATACTGACAAAGAGACTCTTTATGAATTGTAGCATTCGCATTATAATTAAGTGCAGTCGAATCCATACAACCCTCTATTGCACTTTGACAACTTCCGTCATCGTCAGTAGCGTTAGGATCATAATTCGGACTAGAAGGATTTGTACAACCGAAAATAGAGTTTTTATCATTCGGAATTGTCCAAGTAAAATAATCTTGCTCGTTTTCATACTTTATACTTCATTGTGGAAAATCACATCCGAGAAAATTCGTAAAACGCAAAATAATTTTTGTGCCTGATGGAATACTCGATTCGGAAAAATTAAAGGTTGCATATAGCAATCCATTTTTGACTTTTTTTCAGTCAAATTGTACATAATTAGTAGATGATGAAGAATCATCCCACCAAGTATAATCAGTACCACAAGACAAATCATTAAGTAGCACATCAGGATTTAAACGCTCTCAATTATCTTTTTCAAAATAAAATGGAATTTCAAGTATTTTTGAATCCTCATTATAAATCACTGAATCAGTTTTTATTTTCATTACGTACTCACTTTGTGCAAATACAGAAAGCGGAAAAAGAAAAGCGAAGAGGAGAAAAAGAATTTTTTTCATATTATTTTTGGAAAGTTAAAATTTTGAAAATAAACGAGGCTAGAAAAATACCAATAAAGAAAAAGAGGAAAAAAACAAAATTTCCAGTCAAAAACTGAATTATGAAAGTTACCAAGTTCCAAAAAGTGGAATAAATATCAGTATTTTGAATTATCATATTTTTTGAAAATTTTAAAAAATAAAAGTGTCATAAAAGCATTGTATGCTAGAATAACACTTTTATGCGAATTATCGACGCAATTTAAGTACCGAAGTAACGATACCAATCACGATGAAAGTACCAGCAACAAGAACGATAGCACCAGAAAGACTAGCGATTGAACCTACAATCTGTCCCATCGCAGTAGTAATCTGTTGCGTCATCGTTGTTGCAACCTCTGAACTAATCATATGACTAAAACAGTTATGAAATAAAGAATTGGAGGGAAAAATTCCCATAAAAGAGAGTCAAATAGGAATCGAACCTATGACGCAGGAATATTCAATCCCTCGCTCTTCCACTGAGCTATTGACTCATATAAAGCCTATTTTTCAGGCTTGTCTTTAAAAGTTTTTTGTAATGATGAAACAAGTTCAGGATGATATTTAGAAAAAAGAATAAAACGAACTACATCAAGACAAAATATAAATTCTCATAATGTATATTCTTTACCATCAAAAATAACTTTTTTTTGTAAATCCATAAATTTAAATTAAAAATATTTTAAACATCTTTATAAAATAAAGTTTTTGCGTAAAGTATAGACAAAATAAAAATAATAGATATAAGCATAGCAATAATGCCAGTGAAAGTTGCCGTATACTTTTCTTGAATTTGAATAAATTGTAGAATAATTGCTTCCATATAATAAAATTATTTTTTACTTGAAAAAGAATTAGAACCACTTTCAAAAATTTCAATTTCTTGATATTTGCCTTGTTTCATTTCCAGGTCTTTTTGATCTTCAGCTATTGCTATAAGCATAACGTCATCAAGTACATCTTTGAGAGATTTTCCGTGGTTTTTTGCATATCGCTTAAAATATTCATATGCAGAGAGTGGTGAATATTGAGATTTTGGTTTATTGAGGCGTTTCATAATAACTTGGTCATTTCCAAGTATTCTATACTTGGTGTAATTGATAAGAGTTTCTAGATTTTGTGTGGCAGTTTCGCCACCATAAATAATTTCTATTCTGGTAACATCAGGATAAGTAGTGCCATAAGAAGGATGATAACATTGCTTTTTCTTTGCTTTGATATCAAGCACTTTATTATACACACGAATTCAGATATATTTAGACAATCCAGGAATATATCAGAAAGACTGAAAGCCGCCAATTTCAGGAGAATAATTGTATGGTTTCACTACGTGTTTTGAGTTTTTACTTGGCTTTATGTATTTGTATAGCCATCTTTGAGAGATTTTTCATTGCACATCAAGTGCAATATCTACACGAGTTCGTTTGTATACCGGTTTGTCTTTTTTGCCATCTTGAATTTGAATAATAGTACCAAGTTCAATAGCATTGGCGAATCTCAATACTTCAGGTGCTTCGTCAGCAATGATATCGCGGAATACGAAGTAACCACCGTAAAATACAATTTTTCCTTCAGATTTTATAACTCATTTTTTATTTGGATTATAAACCTCAATACTTGCAATAGGAATAGGAGGGAAACCAGGAGAAAGAAAAGTAAGAATATATGCATTTCACATTCTCGTTTCTAGATTTTGTAGAGAAAGGTTCAAATTATAATTATACTCTATATTTGAGTTGTCCTGGTCAATTTTTCAGTCAAATCAAAGTATATTATAAATTGCTTCAAGAGGTTTCGCAATATTGTAACAAGTATATTGAAGATAGTCGATATCAATATTGAGAAAATTTTTAGAGAAATTTTTTTGAGTTTTCTCGGGGATTTGCAACCATTCCATAGTCCTAGAAATTTGCAATTTTTTGAAATGATTTTCAGTGATTTTTTCTGTCAGAAAATTCGACGTGTTTTGAGACAGAAGAGAAGGTCGATTTTTTCTCATCAGAAAGGGAAAGTTAGTGATAGAAATTGAATTAGGTCAGACGATACTAGTTGATCGTCTGACTTAACGCGATTTTTTGAGTGAAATTTTTTATTTAATTTCAGTAGTAATTACAAGTGACATACCTGTGAAATCTACACCCTCTTTATTGTCAATGAATTGTGAATTAACTACATCTTTCCACTGATCACCTATTTTTTGACGAGTAATATATTTAACAATAGATCTTCCAGGGGTTTTTTGGAGGTGTGAAGTTTCAATAATTTTGTACTCTCTTACAAGTGGAGTAGCATATGATAATGTTGGATATGTCTTTTTTTCTGACATATAAATTAAAATAAAAAGATAAAAATATAATGCTTTTTGGCTATTTCCTGCGATTGAAAACGCAAAAAAAGACCTTGTACTTATTACAAAGTCTTTCATTTATCTTATAAGTGGTGGGTGATGAGGGATTCGAACCCCCGACCCCCTGCTTGTAAGGCAGATGCTCTCGCCAACTGAGCTAATCACCCTTATATCTGACAACACGCAAAATATATTTATTTTTTCTCAAAAGTCAAATCAAAATGCAAAATTGACTTTTTTTGTTTTTTTATTAGTATTTGGAAAAAATTGTATGAAAAAAACGCTTCTTATTTTTACAGATACGACTTCTGAGCAAGTCAATGGCGTCACTCGGTCAATTGAAAACCTCAAAAAACACCTTCCCAATCATATCAAGCTCGCAATTGTTTCGGCAGATGATTTTTTCAGTGTGCCGTTTTTTGGATACAAAGAAATTCGACTTTCACTCAGTTTTCCGCGACAAATTTTTAAAAAAATCCACGAAATTCGGCCAGATTTCATTCATATCGAAACGGAAGGGCCGATTGGTTTTTCGGCGGCACTCATTTGTAAAAAATATAAAATTCCTTATACAACGTCGTTTCATACCAAATTCCCCGAATATCTGAGCATGCGAAATCGGCTTCTCAAAGAGGAATATGTGCATCAATATCTGCATTATATTCACGACGGCGCGGAAAAAATTTTTATTTCAAATCGTGGAATGATTCCGTACATTGAAAATAATAATTATGGAAATTATGCCGTGATTCCGCTTGGAATCGACCATTCGATGTTTTTTCCAGGTGCGAAAAAATTTTTCTTGAATAAAACTCGGCCAATCGCGCTTTTTGTCGGACGCATTGCCATCGAAAAAAATATTGAAAAATTTCTTGAAATCTCTGAAAAATACGAAAAAATCGTCGTGGGCGATGGTCCAGAAAAAGAAAATCTCGCGAAAAAATTCCCAAATGTGACATTTTTGGGAATTAAAAAATGAGAGGAATTGGCGGACATTTATCGAAGCGTCGATGTGTTTGTTTTTCCCTCCAAAACGGATACGCTTGGACTTGTGAATCTGGAAGCAATGGCGTGTGGAAAGCCTGTTGTGGCGTATGACATCGAAAATATGCGCGGAATTGTTACGCACGGAAAAAATGGTATTTTAGTCAACGAAAACAGCACGCTAGAATCAGGAATTTCTGATGCACTCAAGCTTTTACCAGAAAACTGTGCTGGCAGCACACAAGAATTTTGTTGGGAAAATCATGTAAAAAAATTTTTGGAAAATCAGTCTCCTATTTCTCATAATTTATGGATATAGCTCAATTATTCAATATCACGCCAGAACTCATCGAAAAACTCCAAGCGGGCGGCTATCTCGTGATGTTTACGATAATGGTGATCGAATGACCATTCGTGACAATGGCGGCAGCTTTTCTCGCATCAATAGGGATTTTTAATATTTTTGTGGTAGCGATTTTGGGTTGGCTTGGTGACACGGTGGGTGATATTATTTTTTTCTTGGTAGGGCGCTTTGGTTTGTCACTTTTTACAAAAAATCGAAAAATCGACACCGAACAAAAAGCGAATTTTATGGAAAAACTCAATATTTTGCTCGAAAAAAATTTTGTTTTGTCGCTCATTGCTATCAAATTTACGCCATACGCGCCGATGATTGCACTTCCCTATTTGGGTACAAAAAAATCTATTTCAGCATTCAGATTTATTTTTCTCACAGCACTTCTCTCGATTCCCGTACCACTCACGGTCGCACTTGTTGGTTTCCATATTGAAAGTATCCGCCGATTGATTGCCACTATTCCCGAAGATTATCAAATTTTTGCGATTATTGTGGGAGTCTTGCTACTTCTTGCAATTGCTGGAATTATATTTTTTATTTTTCGAAAATATTACAAAATTTTTCAAGAAAAAATCGAGCAATATGTTGAAAAACTCAAAAAATCACAAAAAAAATCTTCCTAATGGAGGATTTTTTTATACTTTTCTTCTAGAATTTTTGCCATATTTTCTGTGGAAAACCGCTCTTTGATAGCACGAGATCATTTTTTGAGTTCTTCAAAATATTCGTCATTTTCGAGAATTTTTTGCAATTCTTGTACAAATTTTTCATCATTTTTTGCCATCGCAACAAAACCGCGAAATGTATCATCATATTCTGGAATGTCGCGCAGCAGAATCGGTAACTCCGCGGAAGCCGCTTCCAGAACAGCCATTGGATGATTTTCTTGTGTTGATGGCAGCACAAAAACATCCGCAATGACAAAATATTTTCGCACATCCTCGAGCGGAATCACGCCCGTCACAATCAAATTTTTCGGAAGGTTTTGAAGAATTTTTTCAAATTTTCCCGCATCAGCGCCCAGTGATTTGAACGGAATTCCACCGACCCAAATAAATTGTGTGTTCGGCATTTTTTCGGCCATCGTGAGGAAAGTATCAAATTTTTTGCGTGGCTGAATTTGTCCATTTCCCAAAATAATTTTTTGATTTTCAGAAAATCCCAATTCTTTGCGAAGCGCTTTTTTCTCCGTTTCCGAATGCTCATATTTTCGCATATCAATCGCATTGTAGAGAATTTCTACATTTTGCAACCCCATATCATTCGTGAGGCTTTTGGCAACGCCAGCCGAACACGCCAGCACCAGATCAGCCTTTCCATAAAATTTTTTGAGCCACCATTTGGCTATTGGAAGCCAATATTTTGTGCCCTTCAGCGAGCCAATAAAACTTTCTGGAATTACATGTGCAGAAACTACTTTTTTCCCACGCGCAAACAACAATTTCCAAAATGCATACAATCCAACCGTATGAATATGCACGATGTCGGCAGGATTTTTCCCATTTTTTTGTACCTCAAAACCCGCGCGCTCAAGACCCGCAAGCATCTCACGAAACGCCGTGTGTACGCCGTGCCCCTGCACCGTAAATTCACTTTCTGAAATCAAATTAACTTTCATTTTAGCGCTTTATAGATAAAAAAAAATTTTCGCGAATTGGCTTCTCGAAGCGCCACATGGCTTCAAAATCCTCGTTCGTCTCGTGATCAAAACCGAGAATATGCAACACGGAATGAATCAACAAAATCTCGAATTCTTCCAACGGCGAATGCTCAAATTTTTGAGCTTGTTCCAAAATTTTTGCCTCGGAAAAAATACACTCGCCCGCAATATCCGTCGCTGAATCCAAATCTGAAAAATCATCAAAATAATGAAACGAAAGCACATCCGTTGTTTTATCAATCCCTCGATACTCTCGATTTAAAATCTGAATTTCCTCGTCTGGCAAAAATGCAATATTAAGAATTCCGCGTTGTGTGATGGGCACTTTTTTGGCAATAAAATTTAAAATTTCCGAAATTTTTTCCTCAGAAATCAGGAAATTTTCAGGAAAATTTACAAAAGAAAATCAAAACATAATTATTCAATAATTCTCACTTCGTTGACAAGCTCAAATCCTGTCTTTTCAAAAACAGTTTTTTGCGTCAAACGAATCAATTCAATTAAATCCGAAGGCTTACAAGTTTCTCCATCAGAAAGCAAAAAATTGGCATGCAAATCACTCCAACGAGCACCACCATGACGCTTTCATTTGAAACCAATTTGCTCAATCAACGAGCCAGCCGAAGCATCGCGACCTGGATTTTTAAAAAAACTTCCACAGGAATTACCTTTTGGTTGCTTGTTTTCACGAAAATCGATATTATCCACATCAGAGGCATATTTTTCGCGAATTTCCGACAAATCAAATTCAGCTGAAATCAAAAAATAATTCGGGTTTTCCTTTAAAATCGAATGTCGATATCAAAAATTCATATCTGATTTTTGCAAAATTTTCGTCTCGCCAGTCGAAATATCAAGAATTTTCGCGGAAAAAAAATTATTTTCTGTTTCAAGCCCAAAACATCCCGCATTTCCGACAACCGCACCCGCGATCGTTCCTGGAAGCCCAATAAATCGATGCCAAATTGGTTCACCAAAATTTTTTTCCAGAACTTCTGCAATATCAGAAATTTTTTCACCAGAAAAAATGGACAATTTTTTGGCTTGCTCATCAAAATTCCAGCCTTTGAGAGAATTTTTAATCACAATTCCCGGGAAAAAA